>Ga0210394_10000062_pt1 | contig 260737 bp, 225 predicted proteins | sample IncBWC12MmetaG_FD_160121 | JGI IMG/M metagenome (GOLD analysis project Ga0210394, IMG submission 160121) | Forest soil microbial communities from Barre Woods Harvard Forest LTER site, Petersham, Massachusetts, United States - Inc-BW-C-12-M | ecosystem: Environmental > Terrestrial > Soil >... | reverse complement strand
CTCGGAAGGCCCGCGCCCCGCTCCCGATAATTCCTCGCACGGTGAACGTGAGGTACGCGGACTAGATGTCGAATGATACATCGGTCTTTCCTGGGGCACTCTTAGAAAATGCGGGGACCCGTCCGATGGCATATTAAGGCGAAGAAGTATGCGGTTCACCTAAGCGATGAGCCGATGAGGTGCCCATTTCCAATGAATTGTTTGTGTTCGACCTGTAGGCTCACACTGATTCCCGAGTCAAACTCATCCACGGGCTCTAAAGCACCAGTAAGGCTGAAGACCTCTGGACCACACGTCTTAGCAAAGCTTAGTTAAACTCGATCCCGTTTTCATAGATCGTTGTGGCGCCAGAGGCGACATGCAGAACTCATCCCATAAACGCGCTTCCAGACAAGTGGGAATCTGACAAAACCTTACTGCAACGCCCAGTGCCCAATCATTTCCGTGAACGCGAATCCATACCGCGGATACTGTGTCCCCGCCCATTCCGCGCGCACTACTCTCGCTTTACCAACATGCTCCTGCTCAGTGCCCAGCATAAAAACATCCACGATGGCCCCGATAGTCAAGACCACCGCGCAAGCGCAAAGAAACCCGCCCTTACTCACATTATCCGTCGTGCTCGGCAGGCTGAACTCCGCGCCATTCGCGTCCTTGCCGCTCAACTTCAACGGCACCCGTAACCCTACGCGCACTTCTTTGCGGCGTTCTTGCCGGCGGCTATGCAACGCCTGCTCCAATGAATCGCGCAGCGCTTTAAAGTCCACCGGCTTCTCAAAATACGCCGCTGCTCCCAAATCCCGGCAAAAATCCTTCGTTTTGGCGCCGCCCTCGCCACTGATCACAAAAACAGGAATCAACTGCGTGGCGCTGAATGACGTTAGCGTCTTGCAGAGTTCGAAACCAGAATATCCCGGCATGCGCAGGTCCAGCAGAATGGCGTCAGGTTTGTGCTCCAGCGCCAGCGCCAGCGCTTCCTCAGGTTGCCCGGTATCAAAAACCTCATACAAATCCGTAAGATTCAGCCGTACCAGTCGCCGTATCGCTTCATCATCGTCAACAATCAGAATTCTTGCCATCCCCATGTCCTTAATCCTTGCCCTCTTCGCCCTTCTTCTTAAATGGATCGCTGTTTCGGCGCGCCGGCCAAGACCATCTCGCTGATACGCTGACCTTGTTTGCTGCTATCTAGAACGTCCCGCACTTTATGGATCAGCGCTTCTTCGGTGAATGGCTTATTCAGCAAATTCGAATCAGCTCCCAGAACGCCGTGCCCCGCTATGAACGAATCGGTGTAGCCGGAAATGTATAAAACCTTGATGCGCGGGTAGCTGGCCACCAGTCTTTCCGCTAACACCCGCCCGTTTTGTCCCGGCATGATCACATCGGTAACCAACAGTTGAATCGCCCCCGCATGCGCAGTTGCGATATTCACTGCTTCTTCCGCGTTCGAAGCGCTCAACACTTCGAACCCGTGACTCGATAAAAATTCCGCCGCAAGTTTTCGAATCGCTTCGGCGTCTTCCACCAGCAAAATAGTTTCCGACCCGCGCAGATTCTCTCCAAGATACGGCCGTGCCACCTTCGACTCCGAAACCTCCGCCACTCGCGGAAGGAAAATCTGGAAGGAAGCGCCTTTATTCGGCTCGCTGTCGACCCACACGTATCCGCCGCTTTGCTTCACGATGCCGTAAACCGTCGCCAGTCCCAGCCCCGTGCCTTTGCCCATCTCCTTCGTAGTAAAAAATGGTTCGAAAATGTGCGCCAGTGTCTCCGCATCCATGCCGCCGCCGGTATCGGTAACCGACAGGCACACGTATTGCCCCACTTTCGCGCCCGCATGCATCCGCGTGTAAGCCTCGTCGAGGTACAAGTTTTTCGTCTCAATGCGCAGTTCCCCGCCCGCCGGCATCGCGTCGCGAGAATTCACCGCCAAATTCATGATTACTTGTTCGATCTGATTGCGGTCCGCGCGCACTGACTGCAGCTCCGGCTCCATCCCCATCGTCACCGTAATATCCTCGCCGATAAGCCGCGGCAGCATTTTCTGCATGTCCGCAACCAAGTCATTCAGGTTCAGCACTGTGGGCGTAAGTATCTGTTGGCGGCTGAACGCCAATAACTGCCGCGTCAAAGCCGCCGCCCGGTCCCCGGCTTTTTCGATTTCATTCACGTGCTCCACTAAATGGCTTTCCGCTCCAAGCGCCCGTTTCAACAGCTGGCTGTACCCGATGATCACTCCCAGTAGATTGTTGAAGTCATGCGCGATTCCGCCCGACAGCCTCCCGACCGCCTCCATCTTTCCAGCCATACGCAACTGCCGCTCCAGAATCCGCCTATCCGTGATGTCTTCCACGAACATCTCGAAATAGGCAGCCTCACCGTCGTTATGAGCGATCCGTCGCCCGCTGCAGCGCACCGTGATCGGCGTGCCATCTTTTTGCTTCCATTCCGCCTCCGCCTCTTTGAAATCCTCGACCTGATTGAACAAATCCATTAACGTTCGAAATTCCGTTGGAAATTTAAATACATCCAGTTGCAGATTAGCGTTCAAGAGCTCATTGGAGCTCTCGTATCCCAACATCTTTTGCAACGCCGGGTTAACGCGAAAAAGCTGTCCGTCGCCATTCGCGCGGTAAATTCCGTACGGGGCATCCTCTACCACCGACTTGAAATCCGCATCCGCCAGCCGCAACGCTTCTTGCGCCGATTTACGCTCGGTGATGTCGCGATTCACGATGACAAATTTTTCGGGCGCGCCTTTCGCGTCGCGGATCACGCTGGCCGTCGATTCCAGCACCCGCCACGTTCCATTCTTGTGACGAATCCGGTATTCCAGCGTCTGCCCCACTCCCGAGACCCGCGCTTCCGCCGCCGCCCGCTTCACCCGCTCCCGATCGTCCGGATGAATTTGCTCCAGTGACGATGAACTCTTCAGCTCCTCGGGCGAGTATCCCAGTACCTTTTGATACGAAAGACTGTTGTAGATTCGCCGGCCTTCCATATCCACCACCGCAATCATGTCCGTCGCGTTATCGCTGATCAGTCGAAACAGTTCCTCCCGCTTAAATAACTGACGCCGAATCCGGTGAATCTGCCATTGCTGATAAATGGTGTAGAGGTCAAAAAGAAGTACCACCGCCACCAGTCCACGCACCGCCGGAGGAAAACCCAACCAGGAAAGTCCCTGGCGCTCGGCAAGTTCAGGAACAATAAAGGAAACCACTCCCACGGTAAGCAGCAGCGTGACCGCGATAGCTGCTACCCACAACCACCACTCCCGGCGTTCCGCGCGTCGCAGACTCTTCCACGCGCTATCTGACGAAGGCGCGGTCAAGTCATTTTCTCCGCCAGTTGCATCTCCCGTTTTCTTCACACCAAATGCAAAGGCAATCGAACCGCCACTCCAATCAGCGCAGAGTCACACGAAACAGCAGTCCTGCTGCGAATTCCTCGATGTCCCCTGTGCCCTTTTGAACCGAGTTCCCTAATTGGTTTGTACGTCGCGGCAATGTGCGGCGTGGCTTGGTAGCTCGGCTTTGTAGGGCGCGGCTTTAGCCACGACATTAATGCACAGGCACCACTCGGGCTTTAGCCCCTGAAGACTGCAGCCATGGCCCACAAGGGTCCGCCCCGCAACCGACGACTTCCGCAATTGACAACCCCCACCGCCAATGCTTATAGTCGCCTATCGATATATCGATTATCGAGCATACATGCCAAAACGAAAACTTGACCCCCTGCCCTCCGCCGCGTTTCAGATTCTCCTCGCTCTCGCCGGCGAAGACCTGCATGGTTACGGAATCATGCGGCAAGTGGCCGAACAGACCGACAGTCGCATGCGCCTGGGCCCTGGAACCCTTTACAGTTCCATCCAGACTCTGCTCGAGGCCAAACTTATCGAAGAATTGGACCAACGTGAGGACGCAAAACTCGGCCAGGAACGTCGCCGTTATTACCGCCTCACTTCCGGTGGACGCAAACTGGCACGGTCTGAGGCCGAACGCCTTGCTGATTTGCTACGCGTCGCACGAGCCAGGAAGATCTTAAGGGGGGACTATGTCTGAGAAGATATACGCCCGGAATAGGAATTCCCGAGACGAAGGCGATCAATCCCTTCTCAAAGACCGACTGGGAGGTGTGGGCGTGGAGCCCGACGTCAAGGTCAACTCAGCGGAAGCACTAGAAACAGCCCAGAAACTTGCCGAGAGCAGGCTGGAAGAAGTAGCCGGGACTCGATTCAGAATCGCAGCTCCCGCTGATTCATTCACTGCTCCCCCATCAGCAACAACGTCCGTTGCGAAAACGGCAAATACAAAAGCGCAGCCGCCGTAGCAATCGCCACTCCAAGTCCTATCTGCTGTACGCACAAAAATGGTGTCAGCGCCCACATCTCATCCAGCACCAGCAGAAACGGGAAAAGTTTTCTAAATTTTCCAGTCAGCCCCTGATATCGGAACGCCATCGCCGTAAGCAAATATAACCGCACCGGAATTCCGATTGCCGCCGCCAGCACCAAGACCATTAACACCGTAAACGCATATCTTCCCCAGTCATTCAAAACCTCCTCAGCAAATCGCAGCCGCACCAGAAAAATAATATAGAAGATCAAATACATCAGCTGAATCAACGAAAAAAGAATCCGCACGGACTCCTTGCGTACCGCCGGCAGGTCTCTCGGGTCGCTTAAGATCGAAGAGCGCATTTCTGCACCAGCTGTAGGGGTCAGCAGTTCCACGGGCTGTTTAGATCCCCGGTCCGCAGTTGAGTCACGAACGTGGGTTTCCGGGTGCGCCAGGTTCGCAGTTGAGGTATGAACCTGGTTTTCAGGGTGCCCCAGCTTCGCCGTTGAGGTATGAACCTGGGTCTTGGGGTGCCCCTCAATGCTTCTACCATTATTTTCCGAACCAACCGCCGCTCCATCCCGCCCCACAATTTGCACCGGCCCAATAAACCGGTATCCCCGGCGCAGCAAAGTCTGAATAAATTTTGGATTCGCCGCCGAATCCCCTAACGCCGTTCTCACCTGATTAATCGCCGTATTCAATCCATGATCAAAATCGACAAACGTGTCGGCAGGCCACAGCCGCTCCCGAAGTTCGTCTCGGCTAACCACCTCATCCGATTTTTCCAGCAGCATAATCAGAATTTGCAGCGCCTGGTCCCGAATGCGCGGCCGCGATTTTCCGTCCTTCCGCAATTCTCCCGTGTCGGAATCCAGTTCAAACACGCCAAATCGAAAAAGCCGGGGCTGGTTGTTGCCTTCGCTCAAGCAGGATGTCTCCTAAACAAACCCATTCTATGGGAGATGTTCGCCTAAAAGGCGAAGTTTCATCCGCTTACGGAATGAGCTGTAGCTGATCACGATTTACCCGCAAACCATTGCATACTCGCCGGCATTTCCGCATATTGCCCACATGCACCGCGCGACGATTCAAAAATGCACCCGCATAGCTCTCATTCTTCTGACCAGTTCGACCCTCGTCTCGCCACTCCTCTCAGTCGACACTCCAGTTTCTGAAACCACGAAGGCTTTTGATACCTATGTCCAAGCCGCTGAAGTTCGCAACAATGACGAATTGGCCGCCAGAAAAACTTTCCTGTGGGTCGATGCTTTGCCGCAGCGCGAGCGCGAACGCACTTACCAGCTATTGAAGCGCCAACAAACTATCATTCGCCATTCTCCATCCTGTGCTTCGCGAGAGTGCTCGAATATCCCGGGCGGAATGATTCACGACTGGATTGGCATAACTTTTGTTCCCGGCGTCACTCTGCAGCAAACCCTCGCAGCCCTTCAGGATTATGATCGCGACGCCGATTACTACCGCCCCACCGTACTCCGCGCCAAACTTCTGTCGCGCGTGGGAAATTCCTTCCACGTTTTCCTGCGACTAAAAGAAACCCACGTCCTCACCGTCGTCCTGGATACCGAATACGAAATCCAATACCTAGCCCTGGACAGCACCCACGCCGCATCCATTTCGCACAGCACCCAAATAACCGAAATCGAAAGCGCCGGCTCCCCGCAAGAGCATGCGGCCTCGCCGAAAGATAACCACGGATTTTTGTGGCGCTTGAATTCCTACTGGCGCTTTTACCAAGCCGATGGCGGCGTCTACATCCAATGCAACGCCATTTCCCTGACCCGCGACGTTCCCGCCCGCCTCGGATGGCTGGTCGGACGGTTCATCGAAAATGTTCCGCGCGAATCCCTGGATTTCACACTTACAGCCACACGCGAAGCATTGCTAAAACAATTCCCAAGCAAGCTGACCAACAGTCGCTGAAAGGAAAACCATCATGAACCCGCCACAAATCGCGCACAGCTCAGCAATGCAGAAAATCAGCACCTCCGCCAACGCTGCAAAACTATTTTCTCGCCCGCGAAACTTTAAAACCGCGACCCGTCTTCAAAATAGCTTTACCGCCGCCTCAGAACGCAAAGCATTGCTGTGGCTCGCGGTGCGCGTGCCACCATACATCAATTCCGATCACCTCACGATTCTCGGATTCGCCGCGATGTTCCTCGCCGGTTGCAGCTACGCCTTCGCCCGCTGGACTCCCTGGGGATTGTTACTCGCCACCCTGTTCCTCGCTTTAAATTGGTTTGGCGATAGCCTCGACGGCACGCTGGCCCGCGTCAGAAATCGCCAGCGCCCGCGCTACGGATTTTACGTCGACCACATGATCGACTCTTTCGGCGCTCTCTTCCTCATGGGCGGCCTCGCTGTCTCGGGCTACATCGACTGGCGCATCGCCATGGGCCTGTTAGTCGCATTTCTACTGCTCTCCATCGAATCCTATCTCGCCTCCTACACTCTAGGAATCTTCCGCCTGTCTTTTGCCAAATTTGGTCCAACCGAAATTCGAATTCTCCTCGGAATCGCCAACACCGTTTTGTTTTTTCTCCCATCCGCGCGAATTCCTGGATGGTCTCATCGCTTTCTCGATATTGGCGGCGCAATCGCCATCGTGGCCATGACCGCAATGGCCATCTTGGCCGCGGTGACCCACACGTTCAGTCTTTATCGCCAGGAAACTTTGTAGCTCGTTTAAAAGCGCTCTGCTTCGACCAAAATATTTTCGCCGATGAAGCGGAAAAACTCCAAACTAATTACGAACATCGTAGTGCAGGCTGACCACACCATCTTCAAACTTCGTGGACGAAATCAGTTTTAGCGAAATCGTGCGACGACCAGGCCCGAGCAACGGAATTCCTTCGCCTATAAATACAGGAATCACGGAAATCATGAACTCGTCGATCTCTCCTTCATCAAGAAACGAACCAATGATGCCGGCGCCACCCATCATCCAGATATCCTTCCCCTCAGATTTCCGCAGGCGTGTTGCAAACGGTTTAATTGGTTCCTTCACATACTCCAACCCCGCGGGCGCCGCTGATTGCACCGCGCCGCGCGTGAACACATAGTTCTTCACTCTCGTATCAAAGGCCGCCTCCGCCACGCCTTTCTTTTGAAACTCGATCGCCATATCGCACGTCTTTCTGCCCCACAATATCGTGTCGATCGATTTATAGAACTCATCCATCCCGTAATTACCTTCCGGACTCGGTCGGTCCAGCCAGTCAAACGAGCCGTCGCTTCGCGCGATAAAACCGTCGGCACTCGTAGCAATACGGACAATGATTTTTCGCTTGTGCACCATAGCCAGCCAGATCGCAGCCAATCCTAATCCGGACGCCGTACAATTTCCATAGAATCGCTGATGTAAAAAGCTGTCGCTGCCACCTCTCTTAGCGAATTCACACCTTCATCAGCACCCACTAGGCCTTTTGCCTAAGCTGCACTATTGTGTCTACCTGGAGGTGGCATGCCATCCGATAAAAATTCGCCCAGCGCGGAAACTCCCCCGGGCCTGAAAATTGAACGTGTCGGCGACGTTCTCACGTTCACCCTCAACAATCCCGCTAAAGGCAACAACGTCACCGGCGCAATGCTCGACGCGATGCTCAACGTCCTTCGCTCCCAAGCCACCCACCCTTCAGCTCGCGTCCTGGTGATCCGCTCGACAGGCGATGTCTTTTGCATCGGTCGCGAACGCAGCGGACGCGACGTCGCGTCCATCCGCCAGGAATCCGCCCGCATCCTCGAATTCAAGCGCGCTCTCAGAACCACCAATCTCATTAGCATCGCCGCCCTCCAAGGCGACGCCATGGGTTTCGGATTCGGCCTGGCAATAATTTGCGATTTCGTAGTCGTCGCCCAAAACGCTTCTCTCGGCTTTCCCGAAATGCGCTCCGGCCTGCCCCCCGCTGCCATCATGTCGTATCTCGGCGATTACACTCTTCCCCGTTTCGCGTTCCCCATGGTTCTCTTCGGCGATCCCATCGACACACAGCGCGCTCTACAAATCGGCTTAATCTCTCAAGTCAGCACCAAGGAACGCCTCACCGAAGACGTAAATTCCCTCGTCCAGCGCATCTTAAAACTTGATCCCACCGCTGCCCGCAAATGCAAGGAATTCTTCAACGTCGCCGCGCAAAATTCCTTCGAACAAAATTGCCGCCTGGCCACCGAAGTCTTAACCATCGGCAGCCTTTCCGTCCTCGCCCGGGAGAAATAATCTGCCCGCTACGGTAAACGTAAACGCCGGAGCCCGCCTCGACCGCCTCCCCATCTCCGCTTTCCATCGACGCATCATGGGCCTCATCGGCATCGGCATGTTTTTCGATGGCTTCGATCTCTATCTCATCGCCACCGTCCTCGGCGCCATGCTTCGCAGCGGATTTTCCACCCTCGGCCAAAATGCTCAATTCATCGCCGCAACTTTTCTAGGCATGATGCTCGGCTCTTTCGCCACCGGATTTCTCGGCGACCGTTACGGCCGCCGCTTCACCTATCAAACCAATCTCGCCGTTTTCGGATTTGCCTCTTTAGCCTCCGCGTTCGCGCTCAACATTCATGTGCTCATCTTCCTCCGCTTCATCATGGGCCTCGGTCTTGGCGCCGAAAATGTCGTCGGCTATTCCACCATGACCGAATTCATTCCTCCTCAAGCTCGCGGAAAATGGCTCGGTGCCATGTCCTTCATCGTCGTCCTCGGCCTTCCTGCCACCGCGCTCGTCGGCACCATCGTCATCCCCATCTTCGGCTGGCGCGCCATGTTCGTCATCGGGGGTCTAGGCGCCTTGGTCGTTTGGTATCTGCGCAAAGCACTCCCCGAATCGCCCCGCTGGCTCGAGTCCGTCGGCCGCAACGACGAAGCCGAAGCCCTCCTGCAATCCATCGAAGCTGAAGTCTCCCGCCAACACGCCACGCTTCCGCCGCCGTCGCCCACACCCTCGACCGCGCCAGCCAGAAATCTCAATTCCCTTCTAAGCCCGCTCCTCTTCCCCCGCATGATCGTCGGCTGCATCACCCTCATCACCGTAAACACTCTGATCTTCGGCTTCGTCACCTGGCTCCCAACATTCTTCGTTCACAGCGGCCGCACAATCGCTCAATCCTTCAGCTATTCCCTGATCATCTCCATCGGCGCACCCATCGGTTCCGCCATCGCCGCATTAACCTCCGACTCCTGGGGACGAAAACCCACCATTGTCGGCGCATCGCTCCTCACCATCCTCATCGGCAGTTTCTATCCCTTCATAGCAAACCCGCTGCTGCTCTCCCTGATAGGTTTCGTCTTGATGATCCCCATCTACGTATTAGTCACCGTATGTTTCGCCGTCTACATCCCCGAATTATTTCCCACCGAAGTACGCTTGCGCGCCTCCGGCATCTGCAACACTTTCGGCCGCGGCGCCACCATCGTCACTCCCTTCCTGGTAGTCGTGCTGTTCCGCCATTACGGAGTCGGCGGCGTAATCAGCATGCTGGTGGGCCTGCTAATCATCGAAATCATCCTGGTCCTAATTTTCGGCATCGAACCCAAAAATCGCCGCCTCGAAGAAATTAATTTGTAACCGGGCCATGGTTCGAGCCGCTTCATACTCACGAGTGAAGGGCTAATGAGGCCTGAACGAATTCGTAGGAAACGATATCTAGTTGCGGATTGTACTTGCGTCGTCATGTACAATTCACCGGGCAGTACAAGGTCGCCGCGCTGCAACTTCCGGTCTCCAACGCCAGACCGCGCTTTCTGTGAAGAGGCTGCGGCAGTTTCTGCGCTTTCAGGCAAAATGATCTACGCAACCATAAGCTTTTGTGCGAGAGGAGCAACTTAAGATGGACATGACCCGCCGGCAATTCGCCCTGACTCTTGCAGCTGCCACCTACCTGCGGCCCTCCTTGTTCGAACCGCTTTCCCCAATAGGAGTTCCTCGCGGCGTCGTTCCCGGCCGAGTCACTTGGGCGCACGATCCGGCAGCGGTGACCTGGGATGGCACAGGTTCGTGGTGGACCGATGCCAATAACCACCAGTCTGTGATTGACCGCATGGTTTCCCGTTCCATATGCGGTCTTACAAATCAAAAAACCGATGCCCAGGCATGGAACTCCATCTTTCAATATTTCAATCGTACTCATGGTCGCGGCAACGCCGGATACGCGGCCGGCGAGAAGATCGCGATCAAGGCGAACCTGAACAACACAACGGATCATGGCACGATTGAACGCCTGAACTCCTCGCCCCATTTGATCCTTTCGCTCGTCCGACAGTTAACCGGCCCGGGACGAGTGCTGGAATCATCGATCACCGTGTTCGATTCCAGCCGCTTCATCCCGGGCAATCTCTACGACAAGATTCATCATGAATTTCCCAAGGTCACATTGGTGGACCATATGGGAGGCGATGGACGAGTAAAGGCCGAGTTCAAACCCAACGCGATTCCTTTCTCGGTTGAAAGCCACAACGCCACTGGGCTCGATACCACGGTGGTTGACGCCGCCTACTTGATTGATGCTGCCGTGTTGCGAGCGCATGTGAGTTCAGGGGTAACCCTTTGCGCGAAGAATCTCTTCGGCGCTACCAGTATCAACCCCGACTGGCGCAAGAACGCCCACGACGGTTTCCATCACAACAACGATGGTTCGGCAAGTTACTCCGCGTTTACAGATTATTTGGGTCATAAAGACCTAGGAGAGAAAACCATCCTTTTCATCGTTGACGGACTCTATGGAAACGACAACGTGGATGGTCCGCCTCATCGCAAGTGGAAGATGGCGCCCTTCAACGATGCTTGGCCGAACAGCATTTTTATGTCGTTTGACGGCGTAGCGATCGATTCCGTCGGCTTCGATTTTCTCACTTCGGAATGGCCCGATCTTCCGGATATCGCGAATGCCGATAACTACCTGCGCGAATCTGCTCTGGCGAATGACCCACCTTCGAAGACTGTCTATGATCCCGAACGCGACGGCATCCGATGCCGCAGCCTTGGCGTACACGAACATTGGAACAATGGGACCGATAAGAAGTACTCACGCAATCTCGGAAAAGCGCACGGGATCGAACTTTTCCAAGTCTGAAGCGCGGAACATACTTGAGCCGTCGCTGCCGCTGATTGGCGGACTTCTCAACTGCAGAGAGGTTATCGGTTCTCAGGGAGGCAGAATGAGCAGGAGAGCGTTTTCCTTATGCTTGGTAGCGGTATCGATGTTACCGGCAATTGCGTTTTCCGAATCATTCTTGAGCCAGTATAAAGGCCTGCCTTATCACGACACCCGCTATCAGGACGGCCCACAAAAAATACCCGGACGGGTATTGTGTGCTTACTACGACCTGGGCGGCGAAGGAGTCGCGTATCACGACACCGATCCCCAGAACCACGGCAGCGGAGAATTGAACCCGGCTGATGGGACCTACCTCAACGAATTTCGTATCCATGAGGGAGTGGATACTTCCTACACGAAGTTTCACCGCAAGCCAGATCCGATGGACGACAACCCCTTCAACACGGTTGTTCCTCCTGCAGACCTGCTCTATGTTGGCTGGACCGAACCCGGAGAGTGGTTCAACATCACTGTGGATGTGAAAGATGAGGGAACATATGCGGCTGATTTCTTGTACACATCGAATCGTGGCGGAACAATATCGGTCGATGTGAATGGAAAGGATGCAACCGGACCTCTGCAGATCGCTTCGACAAATGATCCCGCAGACCCGCTGGCCTGGCGTCAGTGGCACCACTGGAATCTGACCTCGCAACTTTTCAAGGTTCGCCTCAACAAAGGGAAGAATGTTCTCACCATCCACATATTGACGAATGGCAACATGAATCTGGCTTATTTCGACTTCAAACAGGCCGACAGATGAATGTACTAAGCCATGCCAAGCGCGGGCGCCGGGTGGCCTACCCTTTGCCGTTTTTGCAAAGGGTGGGCGCCTCTCCCCGATTAGCTATCTCACCGATTCGTTTTATCTTGCGTTTGATCCCTGACATTAGTCCCCGAAACTGCAGTGCTGGCGCCGCTTTGTGACAAAAGTACCATCAGCAATAGGCCCTCAGGGGGGCTCTCAGATTGAGCAGCGATGCCGGCCCTCTTTAACCCGCAGAAAATACAATGGAATCGGCAATCTTGTGGCGCAGTACCAGCACCCTCGTTTTCCGCCTTAGTACCACTGGCTAAGTCCCCCTTTTATGCAAAACACCCGGTCCACTCCTCACCTCCCGGGACCTCAGTTTTTCTCGCCCGTACGGTCTAGCCATTTCAGTTTTCCCCGCATCACCCCACAATGCTCACAGGTCTTACACCAGCTCTCAGGAGATACACATGGACGAAATCAACAGCCTTCTTTACGACATGCACGGGACGGCACACGTCATCCTAATCGCCGCTCTGTTCGTGATTTTGCTCATAGTCCACTAACACTGATATACGGCTATACGCTCGTCCGTTACACGCCTATCGGGTCGCGAACAATCAAAAAGCGCAGGTCGCAAGACCTGCGCTTCCCCTTGGGTCAATGGTTTTGACCAATGGTTGCAAAACCTCGGCTACCCTGAAATTTCACGCCTCAGCGGATAATCCACGATGATAGCCCGGCCATCGCTGAGCGCCTTTACCGAGTGCCGTGCATTGCTCGGCACAATCGCCACCACCCCGGGCCGCACAATCACGGCCTCCCCCTCGATAGTCACCTCAAGCTCGCCCTCAACCACCTCGTAGACTTCTTCAGGTGCGTGAGAGTGCTCGTGAATAGACGAGCCACGCTTAAAATCATAATGCGCGAATGTCATGCTCGCCGAGTGGAAATAACGCCCGTACCAGCCGGGCAACCGTTCGATAACATTGAGGCTGCTAACGTCAACAAACGGCATGGCCGTCTCCTCTCAACTGGACGCAGGCAAAGGTGATTGTGCTTGTTGCGCGCCCGGCTTTCTCCTCAGCACGGCCGCCGATATTACGGTAATCACCAACCCAACCGGAAATGGCTCGATGAACGTCATCGCCGCATTGGTCAGTGGGTTGTCGTATATCTCCTTATATCTCTTCGCTTGCTCAACTTGCGCCTGGACCGCTGCAGCACTCGCGCCAGATGCTTTAGCCCTCTCGACCATATGAGCGCCATATTTGTCCATGAAATCAGGCAGGAAGTTGAAATAGATAATCTCCCAAGTCACCACATAGCAAATACACGAAATCACCGTAATGGAGATCCCCACAGCAAAGGCTTTCGAAAACGTGATCTGCCCGTTGCCGTAATTGTCCCGATACGACCGGATGCCAAAAAATACCAGCAAAAACGACAGCACAATCCCCGTGTATCCAACGATCAAGCCCTTATCAAAGCTTATCTTGCCCGCGAACGGCACCGTCGCCGCCATCATCAGCGACGAAACGACGCCAGAAATCAGCCCAAACGTGATTATCGTCTTTCTCATCTGTGTCTCCAGCAGTGCAAAGGGTGAATGCCCAAGCACCATACCGGAACAAACCGGCTCTCGTCGTCATCCTTTCGAGTGATTTTCGCGGCCGCAAGGAAAAATCATTCGTTTGGGACCAACTCAAGGCAGCAAACCGAACTCCTTGCCGAACTGCACCGCCTGCGTTCGCCGCCTGGCCCCCAATTTGTCAAAAACTCGACTGGAATGTGTCTTGACCGTGTTCTCGCTCACAAAAAGTTTTCCAGCAATCTCCCGATTGCTCATTCCCTGCGCTATCAACTCCAGGATCTCCAGCTCTCGCCGCGTAATCCCCAGGTCCTCTCGCTTTCCCTCGTCCGCGATAAATGGCTTCCCGCCTTCGACCGGTACCTCCTTCACCACGATCCTCCCCTGCCTTCCGGTCAACTTAAGCCCCAGCCAAATCCCCAGCACCGCAAATGTCGCCGCGACCAGCCCCCCATAAATTTCAACAGAATGTTCAATCACCAAAAACCGGTACTCCGTCCACTTCAGCAGCGCTACCAGTAACCCGCCGATTAACCCGTAAATCAGCACATGCCGCTTCATAAAGCTCCTGCAGGAAAGAATTTGCGCCAAGAGTATCCCTGTCCGACCGTCTCCAGCAAGGGCAGCTTTCAACGGGCATTTGTCTCTCTGCTTCTCAGTTGATTCAGATCCGCTTTATGAGTTTTGAGCTATTCTGCGCGTACCGCAGCTGGCCGTTTCACGCGTCCCAATTGTAGAATCGCTCCTATCGGGCAACTATCAGGCAAGTGTCATGACCTTCCACGCCAGCCCTTGGACCTACGAATCTCGTCTACCTCGTTTTTTTCCATTGCGAATAACTCTGCCCAGCATCATTTTAATCACCGCAGCGATAACGGGTTCTGGCGGCTCATCCCTGCGAAACGGCACCATCGTGCTCCCCATTCAGCAAGAAGACTCCCGCGTACAGAATTACTATGCCAATGCGCATCCGTACCTCGAAGAGCCCCTGGATAAGCTGCGCAAACGCATTCCAGAGCTTGGAAAAATTCACCCCACGGAGGATTTGCAGCAATTACCTGCCATCCTGCAGAACACCGCCCGTAACGTCGACAGTTTTTTTCGCGACATCGTGGATGTTATCGCCAACGAAAGGATCACTCAGGAGAGATTGGACAGCAGAGGCATGGTCATGGCCAGCGCGCGAGTGCGAGACAATTATTTGATCCTTCGTCACCTCAATGCCGCACGCGCGGATATCATTGAATATCGCATGGACGACAAGGGCAATCGCATGGACCATCCTGGCCTCAACGAAGGCTACTTTGCCACCCTCGGATTCGCCTTGAGCTGCAATTACTTCTCCACCGCGTTTCAACCGGAGTTGAAGTTCCGCTACCTTGGCGACCAAAAGGTAGGGCCGCAAGATTCCTATGTCGTAGCGTTCACTCAACAGCCCGGGAAGGCCACTCTTTTTGTCACTATGGCCGGAAGAGGCGGCAGCCGCGTGCCTATGCTGATACAGGGCGTCGCTTGGGTGGGTAAGGCCAATTTCCAAATTATTCGCATGCGCATGGACCTGCTTGCCCCCCGCCCCGAAATTGGGTTGCAGCAGTTGACCACCGTAGTGACTCTCGGCAAAGTGCAACTTCTCGACGTTGCAACTCCCTTATGGCTGCCTAAAGAGGTAAAGGTCGACCTCAAATTTAGAGAATTTGACCCCGCCCATGCAAATTCCTTGGCAGTGGAGTTTCGCAATGCGCATCAATATGTGGACTATCGGCGCTATCGAGTGTCCGTAAAAATAAATCCGCAACACTAACCTTGATCAACCCTCCATTCCCTGCCAGTTCGAATCTGCCAGCACTACAGACGTCTCTCTCTGGCGTTCTGATATCTTCCAATACTTTTTGAGTAGCCGGTCCTTCTCCGCTATGCCCACCATCCGGAACCCATGCTTTTCATAAAAGCGGATCGCCCACACCGCATTCGCCCGTGTCCCAATCAGAATTGGGTCCTCCGTCAACCCCGCAGTTGAGCCAGCAACCGCGCCCCAGTCCCGCGCTTCTGCCACTCACTCCTCACATACGCGTGTCGAATCAGAGTCACATCCTGAACCTTCTGAATCCCCATAACGCCCACTAACTCCCCGCCATCTTCGAATCCCCAGAACACCACGCCATCATCCATCTCCCCCTGCATCTCTTCCCGTGACATGTACGGCTCTGTCCACTGATCCGCAGGAAGCACACCTCTATAAGCTTGCGCCCCATCATTAATAATTTCCCAAATCCGCTCTGAGTCGCGCTTCTCACAACGTCGAATCATATTCGCTCACTCGTCACTGCGCCTTAATACGACTGCCCCCGACTTAAGAAAGGAGCCCGCACCTATCGTGAATATTAAAATTCTATAACATACTGAGTTCTTAAATTACCTTATTGTTCATACATAAAACTATGTATATACTCCGCGTACGAGTTCTACCGGACGTCTTGGCTGCTCGAGGGTCTTTTCTTGAGAACACTTGTAGCGGCTGTCTGTTTCTTCAGTTTCTCTGCGCTTTCCCTGCTGATCTCTTCTCCCATATCAGCTCAGGGCACTACGCTTCAGATCAATGCCGGTGGCCCCGCAATGGCCCCATTTCAAGCTGACCAGGGCTTTACCTCCAGCAACGTCATCAGTCACTCCAACGCCATCGACACCAGCAAAGTTCTCAATCCCGCGCCCGTAGCCGTTTATCAGACGGGCCGCATCGGCAATTTTACCTACACTCTTGGTGGATTCGTTCCCGGATCGTCCGCAACCGTGCGCCTGCACTTTGCGGAAACCTACTGGACCGCCGCAGGGCTGCGCACTTTCAATGTAAGCATCAATGGAAATCAGGTCTTAACCAATTTTGACATTTTCTCTGCCGCCGGCGGCCAGAACATCGCCATCATCCAACAATTCTCAGCCCCCGCAAACGCCTCCGGCCAATACGTCATCCAATTCACAACACTCATCAACAACGCGCTGGTGAACGGCATCGAGATACTGTCTTCCAGTGTTTGCCACGCCCCCACCGTTCCGGCCGCTCTCACCGCGTCCGCGACTTCCACCACTCAGATTAGTATGAGTTGGTCAGCAAGTTCTTCGCCCTGCTCCGCAATCACCTACAACATCTTCCGCAGCACCACCACCGGCTTCACGCCTGCGAGTAACAATCAGATCGCCAGTGGTGTAACTTCCACCTCATTTTCGGACAGTGGCCTTACGCCCTCCACTACCTACTATTATTTGGTCGAGGCCGTTGGCTCCGGCGGCTCTTCCGCACCCTCCAGCCAGGCTAGCGCCACCACGCAGTCCGTCGTTGTCACCCCGCAAGTTGTCGCCATCGACGCCGGCGGCGCCGCAGTAGGGTCCTTTCTCGCTGATCAGGACTATGTCGGAGGCACCACCATCAGTCACTCCAACATCATCAACACCACCAAGGTGAACAGTCCCGCCCCCGCAGCGGTCTACCAGACAGGTCGCATCGGCAATTTCACCTACACCATCGGCGGTTTCAAAACCACGACAAATTATCTCGTCCGCCTGCACTTCTGCGAGACTTACTGGACAGCGCCCGGGTTGCGTGTCTTCAACGTCAGCATCAACGGTTCTCCGGTGCTCACCAACTTCGACATCTTCGCCGCGGCCGGCGGCCAGAACATCGCCAACATTCAGCAATTTACCGAACCCGTCAATTCCAACGGCCAGCTCGTAATCCAGTTCACCACCCACGTCAACAACGCCCTCATCAATGGAATTGAAATCATCCCTGGCATGCCCAAGCCCGATTTTTCCTTCTCCGCCGCTCCGCCCATCGAAACCGTCGGAGTTGGTTCGAGCGCTTCCTATACCGTGAACCTCACCGCGCAGAACGGTTTCACCGGAACCGTGGCATGGAGCGCCTCCGGCTTGCCCTCCGGTGCGACCGCTAATTTCGCTCCCACTTCCACGACCGCCCCCGGAAACTCTGTACTAACCATCACCACCAGCGCCTCAACTCCTAAAGCATCTTTCCCGATCACCATCACCGGAACAAGCAGCGCTCTGACTCACTCCGCTATCGCCACCATCACTGTCGCTCCTAGCGCCGCCGTCGCGCAACTCATTAACCAGATGACCCTGAGCGACGACATTATGGAGTTACACGGCATTCAGGACGCCACTCATTATCGCGTCGTCCCCGGCATTTCCACTCTCGGCATCCCGCTACTCAACGTCACCAATGGACCTGCCGGCGCTACCAAAGGTGGCCCAGGACACGAAGGCCCTGCCACTGCCTTGCCCGCACCGATCGCCCTCGCCGCCACCTGGGACGTTACTCTCGCCAATCAATACGGAAAGGTCGTTGGAGCAGAGTCCCGGGCTTGGGCCAACGGTCTCCTCGAAGGCCTCGACATCAACATCGCCCGAGTTCCCCAGAATGGCCGCACTTTCGAAGCCTACGGTGAGGATCCCTACCTCGTTGCCCAGATGGCCGTAGCTAATTTGACAGGCGCGCAGTCCCAGGGAATCATCACCGAATCCAAACATTTCGCCGCCAATAATCAGGAAACCAACCGCGACACCGTCAACGAAATTATTGACGAGCGCACTTTACGCGAAATCTATCTCCCCGCCTTCGAGGCCACCGTGAAAGCCGGCGTTGGCGCCGTCATGTGCGCGTACAACCAGGTCAACGGCTCCTACTTGTGCGAAAACAACACTTTGCTCAATCGCATCCTTAAACAAGAATGGGGCTTCACCGGTTTCGTCACTTCAGATTTCGGCGCCACTCACTCCACCGCGGCCTCCGCAAACGCTGGCCTCGATTTGGAAATGCCTACCGGAATCTACTTCGATACCTTATTGGAATCCGCAGTGACCGCTGGCCAGGTATCTCAAGCCGTCATCAACGATAAATTGATTCGTCGCTTTTCCACCATGATGAATTTGGGTGTTTTCAATACTCCCCCGGTTATCACCGCCATCCCCAGCCAGCAGGATGGTCTGATCTCGCGGCAGATCGCCGAAGCAGGAATGGTGCTGCTGAAAAACAATCCCGGAGTCTTGCCTCTCAATGCCGCCAAAATCCTGCCTCTCAATGCCACTACCCTGCACCACATCGCCGTTATTGGTCCTTATGCGGGCGCGGCCATGACCGGCGGTGGCGGCAGTTCGCAAGTGTCACCCATCTATGCCGTTGCACCAGTAACCGGTATCCAAAACCGCGTCGGTCCCACCGTAACCGTCTGTTACAACGACGGCAGCGTTATCTCCTCCGCCGTTTCTACTGCGCAAGCCGCCGACGTCGCCATCGTGATGGTAGGCGACAGCGAGACCGAAGGCGCCGACGACTCCATCTCATTAAGCGGCACCCAGGACTCCCTAGTGGAATCGATCGTAGCCGCCAATCCCAACACCATCGTCGTGATGAAGAGTGGCACCGCCATTCTCATGCCCTGGGCCAACAGTGTCCCCGCGATTCTGCAAGCCTGGTATCCCGGCGAAGAAGACGGCAACGCCGTCGCCGCCGTACTCTTTGGAGATGTCAATCCCTCCGGGAAACTCCCACTCACTTTCCCGCTGCAGCTATCTGATCTTCCCGCCAATACACCGGCGCAATATCCCGGAGTCCTTGTGAATGGCGTGCCCACCGCCACGTATTCCGAAGGCATCTTCGTAGGCTACCGCCATTACGATCAAGCCAACATTACTCCGCTGTTTCCTTTCGGTTTCGGCCTCTCCTACACCAACTTCTCTTTCCAGAATTTGGCAGTCACTCCCGCCACCTTCTCTTTCACCAACAACCCGACCCAAACCGTCACAATCACTCTCAGCGTCACTAACACCGGCTCAGTGAGTGGCGCCGAAGTCGTCCAACTCTACCTGGGCATTCCTTCTACCGCCGTACCCGAGCCTCCCAAATCCCTACAAGGCTTCCAAAAAATCACGCTGCAACCCGGCCAAACTCTCCCCGTTCAGCTAACCCTGAACAAACGCTCCTTCTCCTACTGGGACATCCTCAGCCAGAGTTGGAAGGTCGTCCCAGGCACCTACCAAATTATGCTCGGCAACTCCTCGCGCAACATCCTTCTGCAATCCCAAATCACCATCAATTGAGAAGGCTTGATCAGTTGACTACAGGCAACTGGAAATGCTGAGACAGCAAAGAGAGATGGAGCAAAAACGTGGGGACAAACAAAAGGAAGAGTTGAAAAGGACAAAGGAGCAATGTCAGACAAATGGAACGGCTTGCTAGATTGATGCTCCTACGACAGAAAGCCGGGAGAGAAGTTTTATGAGCAATCTTGTGGCTAGTAAAGTTGGCATACCGATATTGAGAGTTATGCTCTCGGGTCTGCGTGAACAGATCTCCTAAGCACGGCAAGAACGCACAGATCGCTTGGGTTGCAATATTCCTTACACTGATGATATGCGCCTTTCTACCCGAGGTCGTTGCGCTCGGTTGGCACTTATTTCACGGCAATTCTGCGAAGTTTCACGAGTGGGATGTCCCCGTTCCTACCGGATGGCGATCTTTTACGAAAGATGACGATCTCTACATACTACGAATGCATAGATTCTATTTTGTCGACCGAGGGCTCTCTCAAGTAGTGATTACTACGCTACGATCCACTCTCTCTGGCATTTCGAATTATCAAACCCGGAAAAAATCTCTTGTAGAACATGCCGGCGAGCAGGGCTATCAATTTCTAGGTGAACATAAAATTAGATTAAAATCCCAAGATGGTTATTGCCTCTCCTTCGCAACTGCGAAGAATTCGCAACGCCTCTGGATTACTTGTGATGTGCCCGGGGTTGGCCTGTCTCTCGATTTCATGGGGGACCATATCTATGCGCCCGTCCTAGATTTGGTCATCGACCGCATCCAAAGTTCAGACCCGGCAGCTGACTGACGATTGACCGGACAGTTGAACAAATCTTAGAGGCGAAGAGGAGGGTTGTGCAGCTTATGATTCTAGGTATGTGTTTCTATGCTCTTGCATTTTCGCGCCGTCCTCTGAGTCTGCTCATATAGAGCTTATTCGCCGCTACTCATAAACGCTGCAACTGGCCCCAACGCCTAGTCTCCGCGAATATTCAAGCAATCTTTCTCAGCACTAGTACAGTTCTTACCTCTCTCATCTGGACACCTAAATCCGCGCCAACACAGGTACCCATGCCTGCTCAGCAGCCTGCGCCTACGCAGCAGCCCACTCCTACACCTGCTGCCACACCGGGCCGAGCCCTTACCAATAAAATCGTCCCGCAGCCTTCCGCACAACCCACGCCCCAACCTCCCGTTCATTCCACACCGCCAGCCAACGCCGCACCCACCGGCGACTACCTCGACTGCGGCCCAGGCCGCCCCCTGCCAGCCACCCGCGCCGAATTCGCCGCGCAAGTCCTCAAATCAATAGCCTCCAATCCGCCAATCCCAACCCCACAAATCTCAACAAAACCAAACATGAACCCGCCGCTCCAACCCCCACCAAGCGCGAGCCCAAGCAACACCACAACCGAAACGCGACCAACCCGCAAACCAGCCCCCAGGCAAAAAAGCGCTACCAGGTAAGAGTGCCTACAACTGTAAATTGGCCCATAACCGGATCTCCACCCCCATGGGGCTGGACCACCGATCCATAAATATGCCTTCGCGCGAGCAACACCGCCGCCGGGCCAGATGAATGTGGCGGACGCGGCACTGACAGCGGCCGCAGCCTTCGTGTTATCTTCAGTGTTCCGCATGACGCGAATTACTGAAATTCTGTGGGGCGCATGAGCCCGCATCCGGCGTATGAAATCGCCTTGGGCGCGCTGCGCTTGGGTGCTGGCAATCCGCTATTTTTGATTGCCGGGCCCTGCGTGATTGAAAGTGAGTCGCACGCCTGCGGCATGGCCGAGAAGATCGCTCGCATCGCCGCCGATTGCGTTATGCCTTACATTTTCAAAGCCTCCTATGACAAGGCCAATCGCTCGTCGCTGAAATCTTTTCGTGGCCCGGGACTCGCGGAAGGCTTGCGCATTCTTAAAAAAATAAAAAGGGATTTCGCCGTCCCAGTGCTCACCGATATTCATGAAAGCGCCCAAGCTGCCCCAGCTGCGGAAGTGTGCGACATTCTTCAGATCCCCGCATTCTTATCTCGTCAAACTGATTTGCTGGTCGCCGCCGCAAAAACCGGGCGCGTCATCAACGTAAAAAAAGCGCAATTCCTTTCGCCTTGGGACATCAACAACGTCGTCGAGAAAATTGCGGCAGCCGGAAATGAACAAATTATTTTGACCGAACGTGGCGCATCATTCGGCTACAACAATTTAGTCGTCGATATGCGCGCCTTTCCCGTGATGCAAAAACTTGGCTACCCCGTGGTCTATGACGTGACTCATTCGGTGCAGCTACCCGGCGGGCAAGGCCACGCCAGCGGCGGCCAACCGGAATTCATCGAGACATTGGCGCGCGCCGGAGTGGCCGCGGGCGTGGACGGAATTTTTCTGGAGACCCACGACAATCCAAGCGCCGCGCTCTCGGATGGCCCGAACGCGTTGCCGCTTGCACAGCTGCCTTCCCTGTTGAAGCGCTTGAAACAGGTCGCGGAGCTCGTGCGCAGTTGGAGCCCGCGATGAGCCTCGATTGTGCGCGGCGCGTGCTCCGGATCGAGGCGCAAGCAATTCAGGACGTGCTGGCGCGCCTGGATGCCAGCTTTGAGCGCGCTGTGGATGTGTTGTTTGCGTGCAAAGGCCGCGTGGTAGTGAGCGGCATGGGCAAATCTGGCTTGATCGGACGAAAAATTTCTGCAACGTTCTCGAGCACCGGTACGCCATCGTTTTTTTTGCATCCCGCGGAAGCGCTGCACGGAGATCTGGGCATGCTGGCACGCGGCGACGCGCTGCTGGCAGTTTCCTACAGCGGAGAGACAGAAGAAATTGTGCGGCTGCTCGAAGCCTTGAAGCGTTTGGAAATTTCGCTGGTCACCTTGACGGGAAAAACTGACTCAGCGCTCGCGCAAGCAAGCGACGTGGTGTTGGACGTCAGCGTGAAAGAAGAAGCCTGCTCTCTGAATCTCGCGCCGACTGCGAGCACTACCGTCGCGATGGCCGTAGGCGATGCGCTGGCGGTCGCGCTGCTAGAGCGGCGCGGATTTCAGCCTGATGATTTTGCAGCGCTGCATCCCGCCGGCCGATTAGGGTCGAAGCTGCTGCGCGTGGAACATCTGATGCACGCGGGCGATGCGCTACCGCGTGTTTCTCCTGACACCATGATGCCCGACGTGTTTCATGAAATGAGCAAGAAGGGCCTGGGCATGACCACCGTAACGGAACCGGATGGAACATTAGCTGGCATTTTGACCGATGGCGATTTGCGGCGCTTGATGGAAAAGCATCGCGGCGCCACGCTGGAAATGCGTGCTGGAGACTGCATGACCCGTGGAGCGCAAACCATTGGCCCGCATGTGTTGGCCAGCGCGGCCCTGAATTTGATGGAGAAGCGCAAGATTACCTCGATTGTCGTGGTGGATGAAGTAAAAGCCGTTCTTGGCGTGGTGCATTTGCATGATTTGTGGACTTTGGAATTGATGTAGACATTTTCAGCGAGCAGATCGGAGGACATTTTAATTGGTAAAAGCAGCAAAAAAAATTGGCGCGGGGATAACATCACAAGTAGCAAAGCGCGCGAAGCAGATTACGGTGTTTTTGATGGACGTGGACGGGACCATCACCAATGGCGGTGTAACGCTGCTCTCGCTGCCGGATGGCTCAGCGCAAGAAATCAAAACGTTTGACGCGCATGATGGACAGGGGCTAAGTCTGGCGCATACAGCAGGAATTCGTACCGGCGTGATTACTGGGCGCGGAAGCGCGGCATTGCAGCGCCGTGCGCAAGAGCTGAAAATCGAATTTGTGTATGAACACCAGGCGCAAAAGATTGCAGCCTATGAAGAAATCCTCAAGAAAACCGGCGCCAGCGAAGCGATGGTCGCCTACCTCGGCGACGATTTGCCCGATATTACCATCATGCGCCGAGTCGGGTTGGCAGTTGCGGTAGGCGACGCAGCTCCGGAAGTAAAGCGCGTAGCCCATCACGTAACGCGCGCCATCGGCGGCAAAGGCGCCGCCCGCGAAGTAGTAGAATTAATTCTGAAGAGCAAAGGCATCTGGGAAGAGATGATCGACAAAGCGCGCGCTTAAAGGAACGACGACATGTCGTTTACTACCTTTGCAGAAAGACGCAGGGTGCCCCGGGTTCGCAGTTGAGTTATGAACCCGAGTCTTGAAGTTAGTAGTTATTAGAAAGAATGAGTTTGTCAGGAAAAAGGAAAGAGGATTGTATGTTGCATGCATGGCACGACGTTTCGCCGGGTGACGATCTCCCCCGAGATTTTCAAGCGGTGATCGAAATCCCGCTGGGCTCCAATGTGAAGTACGAGCTGGATAAAACCAGCGGCATGCTGCGCGTCGACCGCATCATCCATTCGGCGGTGTATTACCCCGCCAACTACGGTTTCATTCCACAGACTTACGCGGAAGATGACGATCCGCTGGATGTATTGGTGCTCTGTCAGGAAGCGGTGCAGCCGCTGGCATTAATTCAAGCGCGCGCCATTGGATTGATGACCATGGTGGATTCCGGCGCAAGCGACGACAAGGTAATCGCGGTAGCCACTGGCGACCCGGAGTTCAACAGTTACGTCGAAGCGCGAGATTTGCCTCCACACCGCTTGCTGGTACTGAAAAGATTTTTTTCGGACTACAAACAACTGGAAGGCAAGACCGTGCAGGTGGAAGATATCCGTCCGGCATACGCCGCGATTACGGTAATTGAGAAAGCGCTGGCGCGATATAAGAAAGTCCGCGAGAAATTACTGGATGATGATGGACGTGGGCCGATTAAATTTCCTCTGCCGAAATTCAGTGATAAGTGAAGTTGGAGGAAGAACATTGTTGAAGTGGATTGGCGCTGTTGTTGTACTCCTGACTCTAGGGGTGTTAATCGGGCTTTCGGTGATGGCCGGCGGCATCCGTGGCGCTTATGGCATGGTGCGTTACGCGCTGCCGCACATGCATCGCGGCACTCTGCGCGTGGGCGACAATGCGCCTGACGCTTCCCTGCTGGCGCTCGACGGCAGCAGCCGCTTTCATATTCGAGAACGCGCCGGTGCGAAGCCACTAGTCATTGTCTTCGGCAGCTACACCTGACCGCCATTCCGCCGCCAGGTTGGCGACGTCGTCCAAATTTACAAAGACTATAAAGATCACGCGGACTTTCTGACCGTGTATGTTCGCGAGGCTCATCCTACCGACGAATGGCAGATGAAATCGAACGTGAAGGAAGATGTTTGTTACGCGCAGCCAAAAACGCTAGAGCAGCGCGTAGCGATTGCCAATGATTTTGTTAAGCGCTTCAACTATCCAACGCAATTTGGAATCGACGATATGAGTAATGCCGCGAACGATGCATATGCGGCGTGGCCAGAGCGCATTTACATTATTGAACAGGGACGAATCGCATATCGTGGGGGCATGGGCCCATTTAATTATCATCCTGAAGAGGCGCGCTCCTGGTTAGCGGCTCGATATGGCGAAGTTAAGCACGAAGTGTCTGTAGCGCCAGCCGAAAAGAAAAATAACTGAGTGCCACTCGGCCGATTTCGCTCATCCTTTTTTAATATTTTTCGCAATGAAACGAAACCACAATCCGCGCCAGGACAAATCACGGATCGGGAACGCAAATTCTGGAACTCCAAAACATATCGCTGTGAATTCCAGCGAGCCGCTCCGCCCACAGCGCAAGGTTGGATTGGCGCGAGCGATTTCAAAGATGGGCTACTGCTCGCGGAGTCGCGCAGAGGAGGCCGTTCGCGCCGGGCGCGTGCGCGTTAACGGAGCGCTACGCCGCAATGTCGAAGCGCCAGTACATCTGGGCAAAGACCGCATTGAGATTGATGGCCACGAAATTAAGAAGGCGGAGAACATTTATTTAATGTTGAACAAGCCGCGAGGCGTAGTGACCACCGCTAGCGATGAGCGCGGGCGTGAAACGATTTATTCTTTTCTAGAAAAATACAACGATGGTTCTTTAAATTGGGTAGCCCCAGTAGGGAGACTCGACAAGGCAAGCGAAGGCCTCTTGTTGATCACCAATGATTCAGAGTGGGCGGCGAAGATTACCGCGCCGGATACGCACGTCGACAAGGTTTACCATGTGCAAATCGCCGGGCAAGCGGCGCCCGAGATGATGGCAAAGCTGCAACAAGGATTTACAGTGAAGGACGGCGAGTTTTTGCGAGTGAAGCGCGCCAGCGTGATACGTTCGGGTGAGCGTAATTGTTGGCTCGAGATTGTGTTGGATGAAGGACGGAATAGGCATATTCGCCAGATGTTTGAGACAATAGGTATAGAAGTCTTGAGATTGATTCGGGTGGCGATCGGGACGTTGAAGTTGGGGGATCTCCCGAAGGGCGAAGTTCGAGCTTTGAGTGAACAGGAAAGGCTGTTGTTGTTTAGGAAAGCCAACGAGGATTAAGAAGCGCCTCCTTTACGGTTGAGTGCATCACAATAAACACAGCTTTGTACGCCGCGCGTCCAGCCCGGTGGCAAAATCGAAAACTAAAGCGCACAGAGATTCGGGCGTCGACTAAAGTTAAGGCATCGCCCATTTACTCTATTGCGGGAGCTTAATGTTAATGAAGATTGGAAAGATGATGCGGCATGGCATCGAGAAACGAAGCAGGCGGCGGGCTGTGGGCAGCGCATTGACGATGGCGCTGGTCGCAGCGGCGGGGATGACATTTTTCGGGTCGCGCAGCGTGCGGGCAGACGCGCCGCCAGCGTTTGATTTGTCCGGACCGCGCGTAGAGATGAAGGTGATGCGCGCAGGAAAGACGCTACCCATCGCGAATGTGCCGAATTTACAGGCGGGCGACCGGTTGTGGATTCATCCTGATTTTCCTGATTCGCAGTCCGTGCATTTCCTTGTAGTCGTGGCTTTTTTGCGTGGCGCTACTAATCCACCGCCGGAGAATTGGTTTACGAAAGCGGAGGCATGGAATAAACAAGTTCGCGAAGAAGGATTTTTTGTGACGGTGCCGCAGGGTGCACAACAGGCGCTTTTGTTTCTCGCGCCAGAAACTGGGGGCGATTATGGATCGTTGCGAGCGACCGTGCGAGGTAAGCCGGGGCTTTTCGTCCGTGCGTCGCAGGACTTGAATCAAGCGAGCTTGGATCGTTCACGGCTGGATCGGTATATGACGGAAGTACGCGACAGCGAGGGAATGAACGCAAAAGAATTGCATGATCGCTCGGTGCTTCTGGCGCGCACGCTGAACATCAAGTTGGAAATGCAATGCTTCGATAAGCCGCTTGAGCAGCAACCGTCATGCCTGATGCAAAACAGCGATCAGAAAGTTTTGGATGACGGACATAGCCAATCCATGGTGGCAGCGCTGACTTCCGGGCCGTCCACCGATTTAATCGGCGCAGTGAGCACTACATCTTTGGCGGGTGGAGGAACTTACAGCCCGTACGTTGGAGCGATTGTGGACCTGGCAAGGCTCATGGAAAGTTTTCGCACTCCCGATTTTCAATATCTTCCGTCGCTAGCGCTGCCGAAACTGGAGCAATTGAATTTGCGGCTGAATAATCCGCCGTCATTTCGCAAACCGAAATCGGTGCTGGTGGTGGGCTTGCCTGCGGTAGAGGCGGTGCAATTGCCGCCGCTGCGGCCGGTGCATGCAGGCGAAGTTTTGTGTCTGCAGAAACCTTCGCTGGTATTGGCAGTGGAAGGGGCGCCGCTGGTTTTTTCGACGGACATTGGACATCACTTCGTATTGGAGTTTAAGGATAAAACTGGCGCGGAAGTGCGGTTGCCAGCCTTTGCAGATGCGGTAAATGGCGGATTTTTGGTTGATGCGAAGGAACTCGAAGGGCGGGCGTTGGAGCCGGAATTTACCGGAACCCTGCGTGGGTGGTGGGGATTTGAAACTTACGAAGGGCCGCGATTTGATTTGAAGACTGCTCGCACTGCCAAGTGGAACATTGCGGCTGCGGAACAGAGCGCACTGGTTGTGGGACGCGATGATGTGCTGCATGTGCAGTCGGGATGCGCGGTGTGTGTGGAGAAAGTCAGTTTTAAAAACGAAAAGGGAGTTGAATTGAAAACAAGTTTCAAAGTTTTGCGCCCCGATACGCTGGAAGTCGGCGTGGGATTGAAAGACGAAACGCCGGGCGCGGTGACGATGTCCGTGAAGCAATTTGGTTTGGCAAAAAGCGACGAGGTGCCGCTGCACACTTATTCGGAGGCAGCGCATTTGGAGCGCTTCACGATTAATTCCGGGGATCAGCAGGGCATTTTGCGAGGCACGCGGTTGGACGAGGTGGATAGTGTGGAGTTGAAGGGCGTGAAGTTTTCGCCTGCGAAATTGTCGCGTGCCAACGAGAAGGATGAGTTACGGCTGGCTGCGGCGACTGCGCCGCCGGCAAATGCGTTGCTGCCGGAGGAAAAAGTGGTGGCGCATGTGGCGTTGAAAGATGCGAGGGTGCTGGACTTGCAGACGACAGTGGAAGCGGCACGACCGAAGGTGACGCTGCTAAGTAAAAATGTGCAACCCGGGCCCACGCCGACGGCGCTGCGTTTCGGGAGCGCGGATGAGTTGCCGCAGGATGCCCGGTTAGCTTTCTTTTTGAAAGCGGTGATTCCCGAAAAGTTTTCACACGCGGAAAAGATTGAGGTGGCCACTGCGGATGAAGCGTTTCACGTTTCGCTGAGCGTGGCCGATGGGAATCTGGTGATGCAGGATTCGGAAAATGTGCTCGCGACGCTCGACCCGTTGAAAAGTTTTGGAGCCTCGGCGTTTGGTCCGCTGCGGTTTCGCCCTGTGGATGCTGAGGGTACGAAGGGTGATTGGCAGCCGCTGGCAAATTTGGTGCGATTGCCTACGCTCAAGGAAATTCGGTGCCCGGATAGCCCGGACAAACAGTGCAAGTTGAGCGGGACGAATTTGTTTTTGATTGATTCGGTGGCGTCAGATCCACAATTTACGCATACGAGTCCGGTTCCAGCGGGATTTATGGAGTCGACACTGAGCGTGCCGCGGCCGAATGGGACGCTGCTTTATATTAAGTTACGGGATGATCCCGCCACGGTGAATACGTTGGTGCTGCCGGTGATTCCAGAGGAACGGTAGGTAATTATCCAGTTCGCGATTTTGATTGGTGAAGGTAGTTGACGTCATGCAGTTCTAGGCGCGAAAAGGAAAGACCCAGGTTCATAACTCAACAGCGAACCTGGGGCACCCTTCGTGTGATTTTCGTTCGTGAAAATTTCTAGGCAACGAGATTATGAGGATTTGCGGCCGGCCATGACGGCGATGGCTTTGGCTGCAGATTGAATGCTGGCGTCGGCGGCCGGGCTGGCATACGAAGCGGTTCCGGTGATGGCGCGGCGGATGGCGGCTTCGGGAGCGTCATCGCGCAAATGAACGGCGGAGCCGTCCCACTCAATTCCTAATTGCTTCCATTTTTCTTGCAGGTCTACGGCTACGGGTTTGTCTTTCATTTGATTGTAGAGATCGGTGAGGACTGTGGTACCTGTCGCCTGGTCTCCTAGTTTTAGAGCTTTTGTGAGTTCCCAATCTTCGGTGATGTTGCCGCCGGCGTCTAGGATGCCGCGCAAGGCGTCCTGCAAGCCTTTTTTGTTTTGGGTTTGGCGGCGGATTACAACGTCGGCGTCAAAACAAAATAACGCGCCTCCCCAGTAAGTGCGTCCCCAGGTGTGCGTGTGGTCGAGGCCTTGGTCTCCCGCTTGCGGTTGCCCTTTGGGCATGTCGCGAATCAGATCGGCCCACATTTGTTCTTCCTGCATGTGGCTGGCGCGAATGCGCGCGATGGGCTCGACGTAAGTGGAAATTCCTTCCTCGATCCAGTGATGCTCATCGGCGACGGAAGGAAATGCCAGGTGGATCATTTCGTGAGTCAACATCCAGTCATTCATTAATTCGGCGCGAGTGGTTTCGCTGCCAAGACCAATTTTTATAAAGCCGCCGCGCATGCCGAAAGTCATGCCATGGCGAACACCGTGGCCGGAAAACGGCATGATGCGCAGCGTTAGATGCGGCACAGGAAAACGGCCGTAATAACCGGCCACGGATTCCGCGGCAACTTGAATCCAGGCGATGAGGTCAGCTTGAGGGGCGTTGAGTTTGCCATCGTCAACGGTGATGTCAATGTGCGAATTGCCGACGATAAGAGTAGAAGTCATTTGAGGCGCACGAGCACCAAGGGAGCACGATGTTGCGAGCAGAGCTAAGAGTACAACCAAGATTTGGAAATGCGACAGCGTGGCTTGCGGCATGCGGACCCCAAGAAGATTTTTCCGGCGGAGGTTCGGTCACCAGGCCAGAGGAGGTTTTTTTTCTCCGGGCAAGGCGGGAAACCAGCGGTTCAGCAAGGTGTCTACTGCAAATTTCCCTGGGCCGAACAGTAATACGATGACGGATGCGACTAGAAAGGTGTATGGGGCGGCGGCATAAAATTTATCGGGGTCGGAGAAAATGGAGAAGAGGGCTTCGCGATCGGCGGTGATGTAGGCGACGATCAGGTTGATGGTAAGCGCGAGCGAGGTCAGGCGGGAGAGCAGGCCGATGGCAAGAAAAATGCCGCCGAAGAATTCGAGACAGGAAATGGCTACCGCAGTTTGCGCGGGCATGGGTAGATTCAGGCTGGTGAAGAACTCGGTGACCTTGTCGAGGTGATGGAGCTTGCCCCAGCCGCTTTGGATGAGTTGATAGCCCCAATAGAAACGGACGCAAAGAAGAAAGGGCGATTGACCGAAGGCGACGTAGTAGAAAAATAAGTTGTAAAGTTTTTTGAGGCGAAGAAGGAGGTCGTTCATGGCTTGATTGGGGCGCTCTTTTCAGTTGGGGCTAAATAATTTTTCGTTTTCGCCCTGCGCCAGTTGGCTTTCGATTCATAGGATTCGTAGACCGAGGAGAAGTTTCAGTTTTCTGGTCGGGTTGGCAAAACCAGCCGAGGGCGGCCCAATTGTGGAACCAGCGTTGAACGAGAGCGGGCAGCTCTCGCAGAGGGATTTTAGTTTCGATAAAGGCGTGAGCGACAGCTTTCTGGAGCGTTCTTCCCTGCTTTAATTCATTCAAGAGCGCGAATTCTTCGGGCTCCAGGCGGCGAAAATAGACGCTGTTGTCGATGCGATGGACGGCCAGGGCGATAGCGGCGGGTTTTAGTTTTGCCACGGTTTGCACACGCTTGCGTTTGCGGCGTTCCTGGAAGGCGTTGCTGGCGACTTCGTTTTCTTCGCTCGAGTTTTTTATTTCGAGCAGAAGATCGTCGACGGGGTAGCGAAGACTTAATAATTGGATGTACGGCTGAAGACGAAGACGGAGATTGGCGCCGGCGTTGGCGATCAAATCTTCAGGACGCAGAGGCTGTTCGGCTTTACCGTCGAAGGCTTCGATTTCGGCCCATTCAAGTTTAACGATGTCGAGGACCAAAGCTTGCTTCTTCCCTGCCCAGCGCGGGTGCTGATGCAACCAGGATTCCAATTGCGAGCCGAGATCGCGAAGCGTGAAGCTACGCGAAGGGCAATCGGTGATGTAAGCCTTGGACATGGCTTCGAAGCGCACGGCACCAAGAACGGCACGCAGGCCGGGAAAATCTTCGACCATGCTGGAAAGCACGCGAAACCAGTATTGGCGATTGTAAATTTCGAGGCGCTCGAAAGATGTGAGCCGATCGTTGGGCTTGATAAAACGCGCGGCATAAGCGCGCATGGGTTGGCCGTCGGGAGCGGTGCGCTGCATGCGCTCGGTGAAGGTGAGCGGCTGCATGACCGCGCGGGCCATGGTGCGCTGGAGTTCGAGCAGCTTCATACGGCAGTGGCCAGCGCGGTGGCGGCGAGGAAGCGATTGGCCTTGAGGGCTTCGTTGTGGACTTCTTTGAAGCTGGGGATGCTGTCGTCCCATTCGAGCAACGTGGCGGTGTGGCCGGCGCGTTGAATAGCACGCTCGTACAATTTCCAGACCGGATCGATGACCGGATGATCGTGAGTGTCGAGAATATATTTGCGGTATTTGGAGTGGCCGGCGATGTGGATTTGCGCGACGCGCTCGGCGGGGACGCTGTTTACGTAAGTGAAGGGATCGAAGCCGTGATTTTGCGATGAGACGTAAATATTATTTACGTCGAGCAGGATGCCGCAATCGGCACGCTCGACTACTTCGTTCAGGAATTCCCACTCAGTCATTTCGGAGACGTGATATTCGGCGTAGCTGCTGACGTTTTCCACCGCGATCGGTACTTCGAGATAATCGCTGACTTCGCGGACTTTCTGCGCGGTGAGCTTGGCGGCTTCGAAAGTGTACGGCATAGGGAGAAGGTCGTGGGTGTAGCGGCCGTCGACGCTGCCCCAGCAAAGATGATCGGAAAGCCACGGAGTTTTGGTGCGCTTGACCAGTTCTTTCAAACGGCGGAGATGCTCGCGATTGGGTTTTTCCGCGGACCCGAAGTACATGGAGACGCCATGCTGTACGACTTTGTATTGTTCGAGGATCTGATCGAGGATTTGCAGGGGGCGACCGCCATCGATCATGAAATTTTCTGAGATGATCTCAAACCAGTCGACGACGGGCTTGCGGGACAAGATGTGGTCGTAGTGCGGCTGGCGCAGGCCGATGCCGATGCCGTACTCGGTAAAATTGTTGAAACGGTTGGTGCCCATGGGAAACTCCAGGATAAATCAGATTCACGAAGGCGGAATTAGATAGGCGATACGAAAAAGCGGATAAAGGGCCGGTCATGTGGGCCGGCCCTCTATCACACGGAAAGAGAGACGGAAAACTACTCAGGCATCTTGGAGCCGTCGGTGGCGCAGCCGCCCTTGCCCTTGCAGGAGTTCTTGCCCTTGCAGCCGTTGTCGCTGGACTTGCAGCCGCCCTTACCCTTGCAGGAGTTTTGGCCCTTACAAGCATGCTTTTCTTTTACTTTCTTGTCGGCCTTCTTGTCGGCGTTGTCGTCCTGGGCGGTCATAGCAGACTTGACGCCAGGCAACAGATTGGACGCCTTGATGCTTGCGCTGGTGCCTGCGAGCAAGCCCGCGACAGCCGCGCCAGTGATGAGAAACTTATTGGACTTAGTCATATGCTGAACAACCCCCATCGATTTGAGATTTAACTGCATCCCTCAGGCAGAACAGCTGCCATGAAGATCGTGAGCCGAGCGCAGCGAGCGAGCGAGCGGACTCCGGCTGAAATTTGTGTGCTACTTTGAGCGGCGCGTGGCCGGAGAGGCGCCGAGGTACCTGCCAAACTGTGGGATACGTTACCCCGATAGAGGCTATGTTGCCACTGAAAATTTGATGTGGCCGATTTGATTCTTGAATGAGTGGGGGATAGGCGGGGAGAGGGGCACAATGGGAGAATGGCAGTTTTTTGGATGCTGCGTGCAATTGCTTTGTTTCGCGCATATTGTGAACGCCAAACCACCAAATTTTCTGGTATGGCAACCAGCCCGTCAAGTTCGCAGATGTAAATTCTTCGGGTTAGACGGCCCACCGTGATATACGGTTCTCGGTGAGATTTGGATTTGATTAGGGCGGCAGCATTCGCAATTTACAAATGCGAGGGCGCTACAGACAGAAATGACAGTGGGGCCCACGGGGACAACAATGATGAATATGCTGGCGAAACAAGGTATCGCAGCGGCTGCGGCGGTGTTGTTCGGCGTTGGTTCGCTTGGCGCGCAGGTGCAGGTGCGCACGGAAGCGGGACTGGTGGCGGGAAGTAAAAGCGCGGATGGAAAGGTGGTGATTTTTAAGAGCATACCGTTTGCGGCTCCGCCGGTCGGGGAGTTGCGCTGGAAAGACCCGCAGCCAGTGAGCGCCTGGAAGGGCGTGAGGAAAGCAACAGAGTTTGGCGCGCGGTGCATGCAGGCGCGGATTTATGAGGACATGGTGTTTCGCGATGCGGGGCCTAGCGAGGATTGTTTGTATCTGAATGTGTGGACGCCGGGGACTTCGGCGAAGACAAAGCTGCCGGTGATGGTGTGGATTTACGGCGGAGGCTTTCAGGCGGGTGCGACTTCGGAGCCGAGACAGGATGGCGAGCACCTGGCGCACAAAGGCGTGGTGATCGTGAGCATGAATTACCGGCTGGGGATTTTTGGATTTTTTTCGCATCCCGGATTGACGGCGGAGTCGGCGCACCATGCTTCGGGAAATTATGGGTTGATGGATCAGGCTGCGGCGCTGAAATGGGTACACGAGAATATTGCGGCGTTTGGGGGTGACCCGAACAACGTGACGATTTTTGGCGAGTCGGCGGGGTCATTTGCAGTGAGCGCGCTGATGGCGTCGCCGTTGTCGAAAGGATTGATTCACCGGGCGATCGGGGAGAGTGGCGCATTTTTTGGGAAAACATTAAGAGCGAAGCCGTTGGCGGAGAGCGAACGGCGCGACGTGGTGCTTGCGGAATCGCTGGGGCTGAAATCGCTCGGACAATTACGCGGGGTGAGCGCAGAAAAACTTTTGGAGGCGTCAAGAAGCGGGAATGACAACGATCGCTTCGAGCCCAATATTGACGGATATTTCATACCCGCGCGTCCCTACGATATTTATGCCGAGGGTAAGCAGGCACATGTGCCATTGCTGGCGGGATGGAATCGCGATGAAGGGAGTTACCAGCAGTTTTTTGGGACGGAGCAAGTGAGCAAAGAGAATTACTCGGCAAAAATTCGACAGCTTTTTGGGGAAGCAGCTCCGCAGGCGTTGAGACTATTTCCGGGCGGGCCGGATGAGGAAGTGAAACGGTCAGCGGCATTGTTGACTACGGCAAACTTCACCGCTCTTGGGACGTGGAAATGGCTCGAAATGCAGCTGCAAACCGGAGAGGCGCCTGTTTGTCGTTATGAGTTTGATCAGGTGCCGCCGGCTTCGGAGGGACATGAGGCTGAAGCGGGAATGGCATATCACTCCGCGGAAATTGAATATGTTTTTGGGACGCTGGATTGGAAGAAGATTTCTTGGCGGCCCGAGGATTATAAATTATCGGAGCAGATGGGTTCGTATTGGACAAATTTTGCGAAGACGGGGAATCCAAATGGCGCGGGGCTGGGAGCTTGGCCGATATATATCCGGAAGAGTGGTTATCAGGTGATGCATTTGGGGGCGGCTTCGCGGGCGATGGCAGACAGGCAGCGAGAGCAGTTTGTTTTCTTGGATAGGACTGCGGTGAAGGTTAATTGAGGCACGGTTTTGATTATTCGGAGCCGCGACTCACCGAGAAAAAACCCGGGGGAAACCCAAGACCCAGGTTCAACCTCAACTGCGAACCTGGGGCACCCAGCACCCCAGTTCGTGGCGTGAATTAAATTTTGTGGACCATCGAAGACAGATGCTCTGCAACGATTATGCTGCGCTGCTACGGGTTTGGGCGGGTGCCGAAGATGGCGGTGCCGATGCGGACTTCGGTGGCGCCTTCCTGGATGGCGACTTCGAAATCGTGGGACATGCCCATGGAGAGGACGGGGAGCCGGAGGCCGGATGTGGCGGCGAGATTGTCACGCAGATTGCGCAGGCGTTGGAAATAGGGGCGGACTTTTTCTGGGGCTTCCAGGAAAGGCGGGATGCACATCAGGCCGGCGACTTGGAGGTTTTTTAGTTGGGTGATTTTTTGGAGTAATTGCGGGACGGTGTGTAGTTCGGCGCCGGTTTTGGTGGCCTCATTTTCGACGCGGACTTCGATGAGGACGCGGAGTTTGTCTTTGAGATTTAATTCTGATCGGGCGTGGTCGAGGCGCTGAGCGAGCGCGAAATCGTCCACGGAGTCGATGGAATGAAAAGCTTTGGCGGCGCGCGCGGATTTGTTGCTTTGCAGGTGGCCGATGAGATGCCAGGTGGCCGGCAGGTCTTCGAGTTGCGGGCGCTTCCCTTCCCATTCCTGGACGCGATTTTCGCCGAAGTGGCGGAGGCCGGCTTCATAGGCTTCACTGATGGATTCGGGGGAATGGGTTTTTGAGACGGCGATTAAAGTGACTTCTGCGGGATGCGGGGATTTTTGTTGCGCTTTGGCGATGCGGTCTTGAATGCGCAAAATATTTTCGCGGATAGTTGGCGGCATGGTTGAGGATCAATTGCGAAACCGGGGAACTCTTCTGTGACTTATGGCCGCAAGAGGAAGAGCGAAAAGAAAGACCCAGGTTCATACCTCAACAGCGAACCTGGGGCACCCTACCCAAACTTGATGGTCACCCCTTTTTAAATCGTAGCACGTGATTTGCGGGGCGGCGCTAGCGCGGTTACACTGGCTGATAATGCGGGCGCGCCGAAGTTTTTCTACGTTTCAACGATTTCTCCGACAGCTTTGATGACCACAACGAGCGGAAAACTGATTGCGATTGAGGGGATTGACGGGAGCGGGAAGCGCACGCAGGTGGAGTTGCTGGAGAGTGCGCTCACGGCGCGCGGGTATGAGACTTTTGTAACAGGATTTCCGATTTACGATTCCTGGTTTGGCGCGATGGTGGGGAAATTCCTGGACGGCGGATTTGGCCCGCTAGAGGAAGCGGATCCGCAACTCACCGCGCTGCTGTATGCAGGAGACCGATTCGAGGCCAAGGAGCAGATCGTGGAGGCGCTGGCGGCGGGGAAAATTGTGCTAGCGGATCGCTATGTTGGATCGAACCTGGCGCATCAGGCCGCGCGAGTTGCCGCGCCAGCGCGCGTGGAGTTTGTGAAATGGATTGAGCATCTGGAGTATGGAATTTATCGGCTGCCGCGGGAAAGCGCGGTGATTTATTTGCGGGTGCCTCCGCTGGAGGCGCAAAAGCTGGTGGGGCGGAAGAGCACGCGAGGATATACGACAGCAACACACGATTTGCTGGAAGAAAATTTGCGGCACTTGGAAGATGCGGCGGAAATGTACGATGAGCTGGCGAAGCGGGAGAACTGGATACGCGTGGAGTGTTTTGATTTTCAGGAGCAGGCGATGAGGGCGCCGCAAGAGATTGCGGCGGAAATATTGACGGCGGTGGAAGCGGTGATTGGACCCCTGGCGCATGGGGAGAAGGGGTAGTTATGGGCTTTAGCGATTTTGTCGGCAATGAGCGGATTGTGAATGCGTTGCGCGGGGCGTTGCGTGCGGAACGAGTGCCGCATGCGCTGCTGTTTACCGGGGCGAGCGGAGTTGGCAAGTACACGCTGGCGCGGATGTTTGCGCAGGCGGCGACGTGCGAGCGAATGAAAGATGATTTTTGCGGAGAATGCGAAACGTGCAAACGGGTGGCGCTGCTGGCTGACTCTACGGGTTTGGTGCAGGAAGGATTGGCAGAACGCGGAGAGAGCGCTGACGCGGCGATGGTGGAGCGGACTCCGCTGATTTTGCAAACGCATCCAGATGTGTGGGCGGTGGTGCCGGATCCGGTGAGACTAAAGACTCCGGTGGTGCGTCCGATGTTGCGCGTAGGGCAAATTCGCGCGGTGCAACGGGCGGCGTATTTTCAGCCGATCGGACGGCGGCGGGTTTTTATTCTGGATGGCGCGGACACGATGCGGTGGGATGTGGCTAACGTGTTTCTGAAGATATTGGAGGAGCCACCTCCTTCGGCGACGCTGATATTGATTGCGCCATCGCCCTATTCGCTGCTGCCGACGATTGTGTCGCGATGCATGCAGTTTCATTTCGCGCCGCTGCCGCAGGCGGACGTGGAACGCATTTTGAAAGAAAAGACGGATCGCAAGGGCGCGGAGATTACGTTGGCGGCGCAGCTTGCGGAGGGCAGCCCGGGCCTGGCGATGGAGATGGATGTGGAGATGACCGCGCAGCGGCGCAAAGATGCCCTGAGGATTTTGACGCGCGCGGCACAGGGACAAGGATTTGCGCAACTGTTTGCGGATACCGCGGCGATGGCGAAAGACCGGGAGACTACGTTCGAGCGGCAACTGGGGATTTTTTACGGGCTGCTTACGGACCTTTTGGAGTTGAGCGCGAAGATCAAGAGTCCAATGCTGCGGAATAAGCCGCTGGCTAAAGAATTGGAAGCGTTGAGCAAGATTGTGGATGTGGCGTGGGTGATGCGTGCTATTGCGGGGGTGGACGAGTTGCATGCGGGAGCGCGGAGGAATTTGAATCGGCAGCTGGGGTTGGATGCGTTGGCGGCTTCGCTGGCGATGAATGGGTGAAGCGGAGCGATTTTGAGGTGGAACTAAATGCGAGTTGGGCGGGAACAGGGTGGTAGACGGGGTCCAAAGACAGAGACGGGATCAAGGCAAGAGCAGATCCAAGGCAAAAGAAAGACCCACCCTTGAAAATCGAGGGTAGGGCACCCTCCGTGTTTTTTTGGTTTTTGGTGGTGATGAGTTACGCCGTGTCAATGGATGAACTCGGAACACAAATTGATCCAGAGCTAGCGGTTTTCTTGCTTTTTTTGGTTTTGTTGAGTTGGGCGGCCTGTCAAACGAAGGGTCGAGCTGTCACGGGAAGAATTTGCAAGACTACTGTGAAGAGCTGGTTTCCTAGGCGGTACTGTAACCCGTGCGAGACGGCACGCATCATACGCTTATAGGTACCTAAACCCTACCTAAACCCCCCAGTTGAATAGGAGCAGTCATGGTGAATCGCCGGTTGTTTCGTCCCGGCTTTCCGGATGTGAAGGACCCGAATACTTCGCGTCCCTCGAATAACGGGCCTGCGCCGAGTAAAAAGCCGGCACCCCCGGAAATGACCCATGCGGAGAATTTTTATTGGGTCAAGCAAATGCAATCGCACACGCCAATGGCGGTGGTGCTAGAGGATGGCGAAGTGCTGCGCGGGACGGTGGAATGGTACGACCGGGATTGTATTAAGTTGACGCGACAGGGTAGTCCAAATTTATTGGTGTTTAAGCGCGTGATTAAGTATGTGTATAAGGATGGAGAAGAATCGGCGCATGGTGGAGACGAGTAAGGCGATTCGAGACTTCTCGACGAAACAACTTGAGTTGGGTTGATTCAGGGACTAAGGCTAGAACCTAAGACAACACCGTAAATGCAACACCCACCCTTGCAAAGTGCGCAAGGATGGGGCACCTCCGCGTTTTTGTGTTTTTGCTAGTACTGAAGTACGTGACCTACCAACGACGTAAATCTCCTCCCAGGTAAAACGGGCCAAGCGCAAATGGCGCGTGTTGCGGCCGGAGAAAAGCGCAATAACACTGATGTCACGATAATGGGTGGTGGTGCGTCTAACAGGCTATTGTTAGCGATGGATTGCGGTTGTGTGTTCGCGGCTTTTGAAGACACGGATGAGGAGTGCAATCGAGATGCGCATCGGGATTACGTGCTATCCGACGTATGGCGGGTCGGGAGTGGTGGCTACCGAGTTGGGCGCGGAACTGGCTGCGCGCGGGCACGATGTGCACTTCATTAGTTATGCGCCGCCGATCCGCATGAATCCCAACGATCCGCATACTCATTTTCATGAAGTGGAAGTGGCGTCGTATCCCCTGTTTGATCATCCTCCTTATACGCTGGCGCTGGCGACCAAGATGCTTGAGGTGTTTGAGTCCGAGGCGCTGGATTTGTTGCATGTGCATTACGCGATACCGCATTCGGTGAGCGCGATGCTGGCGCGGTCGATGGCGGCGCCGCGGAGGCTGCCGTTTATTACCACGTTGCATGGGACGGACATTACGTTGGTGGGGAGCAACCGGAGTTACCTTCCCATTACGCGATTTTCGATTGAGCAAAGTGATGGGGTGACGGCGATTTCAAGTTATTTGCAACAGCAGACGGTGCGGGACTTTGAGATTAAGCGGCCGATTGAAGTGATTCCGAATTTTGTGAATTGTGATTTGTATATACGGAAGGATGATCCAAAGTTGAGGGCCAAGTGGGCGCCGAACGGGGAGCCGATTTTGATGCACCTGTCGAATTTTCGTCCGGTGAAGCGGGTGACTGATGCGGTGGAAATATTTGCGATGGTGCGGGAGAAGATGCCGGCGAAGCTGGTGCTGATCGGCGATGGGCCGGACCGCGGCGCGGCGGAATATCTGGTGCGCAAGAAAAAGCTGCAGAAAGATGTGATTTTTCTGGGCAAGCAGGATCAAGTTTACGAAAAGCTGGGGTTGGCAGATTTATTTTTGCTGCCGTCGCAACTGGAGTCGTTTGGCTTGGCGGTGCTGGAGGCTATGGCGTGTGAGGTGCCGGTGATCGCTACGAATGTCGGCGGACTGCCAGAAGTTGTGGAACATGGCGTGGATGGATATTTGGTGGAGCCGGGCGATGTGAAACGCGCTGGTGCGTATGCGATCGAGATATTGTCACGCGCGGATCGCGGGCGCGAGATGGGGCATACGGCGCGATTGAATGCCAAGCAGAAATTCTGCGCGAATGATGTGATCCCGCAATATGAGCGGTATTATCAACGGGTGCTGGAATCGGCGGCGGTGGCGACGGCTTGAGGTGTTTCGGATTCGGCTCGATCCCGTATGTGATTCAGGACGCGCATATGAATGCGATGAATCACGTAGTTCGACCACCAACTCCAATACGTAGCAGGCCACATGGTGTGTTGGCACCAAGTTGTTCCTTCGAGGCGTGTTCGCCCGCCAGGTAAAGCCGTCAATAAAAATTGTCCGCCGTGGGAAATGAAATAACCATGCAAATGTGGTGCGTGAATATTTTTGTAGGGGCTCAGCTCGTTTAGGGGAGCGGGATCTCTGGTGACGCTGAATTTTAGAAGGTGCGGCTCATCCCAAACGGTGATGGGCTCTTCAAACGGTCCGGTAGAGAAAATGCATCGGCGAGTGGCGCCGACACCCGAGCCGGACATTTCGGCGCGGATAGGATACGCTACGCCCACACGAAATAATAATTCTTGTGGCGGCGGAATTTCGGAGAAAGCGGTTACCTGGCGCCAGACCGCTTCGGGCGGAGCGCTAATTTCGACAGCGGAGTGGACTACAAAATCTGGCGGCTTCAGGGCAGCGGCGTGCTCGCGGACAAAGGCGGAGGGTAGGACAAATAGGATGAGGGCCAACATCGCGTGTTTGTAATGAGTGTCCCAGTAATGAAAGTGAATGGTAAAACCGATCGAGCCGCCAAGCAATGCAAGGACCAGCGCTATCGGCGCAGCCATCATCAGGCAAATGACACCCTCAATGGCGACGGCAAGGAGGATTACGGCCAAAATCAGGATGGGCATTATGGAAACTTCCAAGCAGGACTCAAAGGTTCTTGGCTCGTGACAACTATGCAGGAGTACTGCGATCAGGCCCATACAAAACGGCAGCGCGATAAACAAACTCCATCCGTAAGAACCAATTACAAGAGTGCTTAAAGAGAGGCAGACAAGGCCGATGACGGTCGTGATGCCGATAGAGAGCATGCTGCTGGCCAGCGCTCCTCTGGGAATGAACCTGTCGAGCGGGCGCACGCGCGGCCATGGAGCGGCTTCGTCTGAGGGGTCGTGGTGTTTGGAAGGAACCAAGCACAACACGAGGAAGAAAAGAACGTTTACGAAAGGGGTAAAAAAGAGGCACACGAGCCACAGAGGTAATGCCGCGTCGCGCAAGCGTCGAACGGTGAGAATGACGCCGATGTAAATAAACGGCAAGGAAGCGAGTGCGAGATTGAAGAGGAAATGTTTTTCACCGTTAGACGTAGCGATCGATGTTGTGCTTTATGGCGAAGCCAATGAAGCCGACTAAAGCGTAGCTTTGCCGGCTGACGGTGCCATCAAAGCGCCACAGACTAGCGATGGGATCGTATGGCTCGGGCATTTTTCCTCCAACGCGAAGCGAACTTGGGCCCCGATGACGCGTTAGTGTTTAGGTGTGTGAGCTGTTTGCGCGATACCGCAGGAGATTGCTGCTGAACATTTGCGGCGGGCGGCGATCCAGCGGTATGCGCGGCGCAAGAGTTGCATCATTCCTGGGAGCTTGGAGAACCAAACGAGCGGGCGGGCCCACCAGATTTCGTGAGCGAGGGCTACTGCGGCGTCTGCACCGCCGGTTTGTTGGCCGTTGCTGAGGAGGAGACGCATCTCCAGCAGCAATTCAGTTTGAGATAAGCCGAGTAAAGCGCCGACGCGAGGATCCTGCAATGGGGCTAATGCGAAGTTGCGTTTTTGTAGAGTTGGGGCGAGGGCGCGGACGATTTTTACGCAGAAGGCGCAGTCGGCGTCGTAGAACAGCCAGCCGCGGGCGTGGCGGGATTTGGTGTCGGTGAATTCGGAGGTTAGGGAGATCATTGGTTGGGCCTTCGGTACTGCGAAACAAATAACGGGTCAGAAAAAACCTTCGGGACGGACACCAAAACAGTCAGAACGTTCCTATCGAAAAGACCGGAAAAACATGCTTCGTTCAGTGCCAAAACCCCAGAAGCCTGGCCAAAACCCCCAGAAGCAAATACGGCGTCTGGGGCACCCAGCGCCCAACTGAGTGCCGGAACGTTTCAGCTCGAACCTGGGGATCGGCGAACTTCGATACCAAAACTTTCTAGCCGGCTTTTTTGCGGCCGGTGCCTAATAGCGTGATTACTTTGCCGCGCAGTTTGACGACGCCTCTGAGGGCGGCGTCGGGCATGCGGACGACTTCTTCGAAGAGGCCGGTCATGGCGCTTAGAAAATCGAGCATGCTTTCGAGACGCGCGAGGGTATAGGGGTCTTTTGTCGGGTGACTCTTAATTTCCTGGACGCATTCGGCTAATAGCTTCAGCGTAGGATCGATTTCGCGGCGCTTGCGTTCTTCGGAGACGATGCGAAAGATTTCGAAGACGTCTTTGGTGCAATCGAAATGGTCGCGGCGGTCGCCCAGCACGTGGACGACGCGGACGATGCGCCAGCCCTGGAGTTCTCGCAGGCTGGTGCTGACGTTGGAACGCGCGACGGCGAGGGTAACGGCGATCTCGTCGGCGGGCAAAGGGTGCGGCGAAACGAAGAGCAGCGCATGGATTTGCGCCACGGTGCGGTTGATGCCCCAGCGGGTGCCCATTTCGCCCCAATGCAGGACGAATTTTTGAGCGGCGGGGGAGAGCGGAGGACTTTGTGTGTGTTCAGTCATTTCTGTATAAACAGAAAATACAGTAGTGACGGGACGATGTCAAGAGCAAACTTGGAAGATATATATCGAACAGATTCGACGGGAGGATGCTGTCGCAGTTCCCTGCCCTGGGATTGAGCTTTCGTGCTGGCAGGGCGATGGGTCAGCCGACGGCTTGCATGGTGGAGACTAGTTCGGGGATGTCGATGCGGATGGTGGTGCCGTCGCCGGGGCGGCTTTCGATTTCGAGGTTGAAGTCGGCGCCGTACAAAACTTTGAGGCGTTCACGAACGTTGCTGAGGCCGATGCCTTCGACGTAGACGTGGGGCATTTTTTCTTCGGAGATGCCGACGCCATTGTCTTCAATTTCGATGTGCAGGCGGCCGTCGCGGTTGGAGGTGCGTAGCTGAATTTTGCCGCCTTCGATTTTGGGGGCCAGGCCGTGCTTGAGGCAATTTTCGACGATGGGCTGCAGGAGCATGCTGGGAACGAAGGCTTCGAGAGTGTCTTCGTCGAGTTCTTTGATGATCTCGAGATTGTCGCGGCCGAAGCGGGCTACTTCGATGTCGAGATAGTCGTCGATGAATTCGAGTTCTTCGTGGAGAGGAACGAAGGTTTCGTGCTTGCGCAGCAGGCGGCGCAGAATGTTGCTGAGTTTCAAGACGACGCCGCGGGCGGTGTCGGGATCGAAGCGGATTAAAGCGGAGACGGTGTTGAGAGTGTTGAAGAGGAAGTGGGGATTGATCTGGCTGGAGAGCGCGTCCATGCGGGCTTTGAGGAGCAGTTGCTGGTGGCGCTCGAGATTCATTTCGATGCGAGTGTTGTTCCAGATTTTCAACGGTGCGGCGACGGACATGAGCGTGGCGATGACAGTTAAAGCGAGCCACCAGTTCCACCGCGGATCGATGGCGAAGAGCCATTTGGGCTTGGTGGCGTAGACGAGCGCTACGCGGCCGAGTTCGAGACCGACGCAGGCGAGAAGCGGGGCCATTTCCCAGGAAGGTTGCGCCCGGCGCACAAGACGGACGATGGCGCGGGGGATGTTTAGAAAAGTGAAGGGGCCAAAATTCCAGATGTCTTCTTTGTTGGGAATGGCTTGACGGATGAGGCCGCCGATGAGGCCTGCGGCTGCGGCGGCGGGCATGCCCAGCCATTCGTGACCGATGAGGGCGGGGAGAGTGATAATGGCGCCGCCGAGCGGGCCGACAACGCGTCCGCCGAGTAGGCCCATCAAGAAGGCGCCTTCGAGCGAGAGATCGGCGAAGCGGTAGGGGTAGCCGACGAGACGCAGGGTGACGCCGAGGATGAGCGGCGGGGTCATGAAGAGCATGAGTTTGAGTTTTTGGTCGGGGTCGCGCTCTTCGGTGAAAAGCACGCGACGGAAAGTGTTCCAGCGCGCGAGGAGAGCGGCGATGGAGGAGGCCACGCCGACCTTTAGCAGCAAGGTGAAGAGCAGGTCGCGGGTTGAGGTGGTCGGGTCCATGGCGCGTTGAGGCGGCTTTGCTTACGCTAAGCTAATGTTACGCGGGATGTAAAGTATGTGCTCGAGATTCGAGGTTAGAAGTTGGAGGTTGGAGTAGCGGGAATGTGCCTGTACGCATCAAAGCTGGAGGCTGGAGGCTGGTTCGGAACCGACAAATGCCAGAGACGAGAAACAGCACCCTCAACAGTATGCCTTTGGAAAAGAGCAAGGATGTGGAGTTGCAGATGGTGGCGCAGGCGAAATTGCCTACGCGTTATGGGGACTTCACGATTTATGGATTTAAGGGCGCCGGGGCGTTGGATGAGGCGGTGGCGCTGGTGCGCGGGAATTTGAAGGGTAAGGTGGCGCCGCTGGTGCGGGTGCATTCGCAATGCTTGACGGGGGATGTACTGGCATCGATGCGTTGCGATTGCCGGGCACAGCTGGAATTGTCGCTGAGGGCGATTGGGCGGGCGGCTGCGGGCGTGCTGCTTTATTTGCCGCAGGAAGGGCGCGGGATTGGATTGATGAATAAACTGCGCGCTTATGAGTTGCAAGATGGTGGCATGGATACGGTGCAGGCTAATGAAGAGCTGGGATTTGCGGCGGATTCTCGAGACTACGATTTTAGCGCGGCGATTTTGAAGAAGCTGGGGGCGCAGAGGATTCGTTTGCTTTCAAATAATCCGGAGAAGGTGCGGCAACTTGAGGAAGCTGGGATTCGCGTGGTGGAACGGGTGCCGTGCCAGCCGAGGGTCTCGAAGACCTCGCGGGCGTATTTGAAGACCAAGAGATCGAAGATGGGACATTTGTTGAAGGGCGTGTGAAGGTCAAACGAACGGTTGGTTTCTGGTTAGCGAAATCGACGCGGCTTACGTCATCAATTCGATCAGAATCAAAACCACATCTAACTCTTCGGTTCAGATACGCCGACAGATTCTCACGAATAAATTTATTTCTGCAGCATGGCGGGCCAGTTGAGCAGCAGGCTGATAGAGCTGGACTCGGCGCGCGCGGGGGTCACTGCCAGAAAGCGCTGGCCGTCGGGGGTCACGTCGAACAAAGGTGCTGGCACGTCGGCCAAGTTCATCTGGAATAGGGGACGGAGAGATTTGACCTGCAGCGATTGCGTGCCTAGATTTAGTTCCGCTTTCGTGAGCTGGTTGCCGGTGGTTAAGAAGAAGAGGTCGCCCTTCTTGTCCCAACGAACCAGCCATCCGCCCCTCTGAGAAATCTGGTATTTTCCGCCGGGGCCCGGAAAAGGAACGATATACACTTCCGGCTGTCCAGTCTCGTCGGAGAAATAAGCTAACCAGTGACCGTCCGGCGAAAAATTCCCATCGAACTGATTCCCGCCACTTGACGGAGCGCACTGAAATGATTTTCTGTCGCCGAACAGCGGGAGAATCCAAAGCGCTCTGCGCCCTTCATTGAGATTGTAAGCATCGTAGGACAAATACCGGCCATCAGGCGACCAATCCACAACCATTGCGGCCGAAATCTCCGGTCCCAAAGTTAGCAGCGTCTCTTCAGCGCCCGAGCCGTCCGAAGGTTTGCGGACAATTCTCACTTTGCCGGCAGTTTCCACCATATAAGCGATGTATTTTGCATCGGGTGACCATACGCTCCAGCCTTTCCAGTCTGGACCGAAGGTCATCCGGCGGGTGACTCCGCCGGTGGTGGGCAGCGACCACAATTCTGTCGTGCCGGGATTTAGAGGGTCCCATTCCAGGAAAAGGATCTGCTTGCCATCCGGCGAGAATTTTGGAGCAAGGTAATAAGCCGCCTGACCGATCGTGCCGGTCAGGTCTCCACTGAGATCAAACCACTGTAACCGTGCGTCATGCGAAACAGATTGGAACGCCAGGACCGAGGTACCAGTTAGCGAATACCAGTCGGCATCCGCGATAGGAGTCGCGGTGCCGGAAAGTTTTCCGGAACTGGGCTCAAATGGCTGCGCGAATATTTTCTGGTTCCGAATGAAAAACAGAAAACCGGCGGAATATTCGGGGTGCTGGGCATCGTCGAGTACGATCTTGGTCTCTGGCGAGGTTACCGACCTGAACTCGATACGCTTGCGTTGCGCTTTGTCGCTGGCAACCATGAGAATGTGTTTACCGTCGGGAAGCATTGCGGGATCGCTCTCGGAATAATCATTGGCGGCTAAAGCATGCATCGGCGCGGCCTGGCCCCCGGCTGCGGAAACACGGAAAAGAGGCGAACTTGCCGCTGGCCGGAAGAGTATGGTGCCGTCCGGGGTCCACGCCGCCGCTCCAACCCAGGAACTATCGGCGATTGTCTGCAGATTGCCACCGTTCAACTCGACGGTTTTCAACTTTCTTCCCGCGAAAAACCCGAGCGAGCGGCTGTCCGGGGACCAGAATGGCGCACCCGCTCCCTCGGTGCCTGGAACGGCGGTGGCATCGTTGGCTTTGAGTGAACGGGTCCACAACTTAATCACCGCATTCTGATCGATGGCGGCGAATGCCAGTTTGGTTTCGTCGGTAGAAATCACGGCAGGTCCTGAGTCAAAACCGAAAGCAAGGAAACGGGTATCGCGTGGCGGAGGAATGAATGCCAGAACCGGGGGCGATGCTGATCTAGTTGGATGAAGGTAAGTCCAAAAAGCAACGGCCACGGCGAGAATCGCGAATAAGCACATCAACGACCACGCTAATTTTTCACGGTTTTTTCGCCGGGCGGCGACGGGAGCGGGTACGCCGGCTTGCGAGCCGCCTTCCGCGATCCACGTCAGTTGGAGCTTGACGTCGTGCACACTTTGGAAGCGCTCGTCAGGATCTTTGGCGAGACAGGTTTTGATGACGCGGTCGAATGCCGGGGGCGCCATGGGCTGAACGGTTGAGACGGGCGGAGGATCTCTTTCTAATACAGCGGCAATGACGCTGGCGGTGGTTTTGCCGTCAAAGGCTCGCTTGCCAGTGGCCATTTCGTAGAGGACGGCGCCAAGCGCAAATACATCGCTGCGCGCGTCGGCGTCCTTACCTTCGACTTGTTCGGGTGACATGTATTGGAAAGTGCCGAGGATCATGCCTTCGGCGGTTATTGGGTGACCTGGCGATGGCCCGGCCGACGTCATGGTCAAACTCGAAGCAGGTGGCGATTGGGCGATGATGGACTTGGCCAATCCAAAGTCCATAAGCTTCGCGCCGGCTTTGCTCAGCAAGATGTTGCCGGGTTTGAGATCGCGATGGATGACGCCGGTTTTGTGGGCTTTCTCCAAACCATGGCAGATTTCAATTCCATACTTCAGCAACTGTTCGGAAGTTAGCGGACCTTTGCGCAGACGGTCGGCGAGAGTCTCACCTTCGAGAAATTCCATAACCAGGTAGTCGACGCCAGCCTGGTGACCTACATCATAGAGCGTGCAGATGTTGGGATGGTTCAGCGAAGAAATGGCGCGGGCCTCGCGGTCGAAGCGCTGCTTGGCCTCATTGTTTTCAGATAAGTGAGAGGGGAGAATTTTGACGGCGACGGTGCGGTCGAGGCGCGTGTCGCGTGCGCGATAGACCTCGCCCATGCCGCCAGCACCTAGGGGTGATTGAATTTCGTAAGGACCGAGTTTGGTGCCGGAGGTCAGAGCCATTCGTGCGCGCATTATAGCCTGTGCAGCACGCGCGACAAGATGCAACCGTTTGCAGGTTTTCGACCGGGCTGAAGTCTAGGCGCTGCGGTCTACATTCAGGGTTGGGCCCGCTAAGCTTTAATAACTCTAAAATTCGAGACGATACTACTTGGCCGGTGGTTCTTTCTTTTTCTCCGGTGGCGGAGGTGGATTTTTCTTTTCTTGCGGAGGCGGAGCTTGATGCTGCGCGGGCTGAGCCTGCGGTTTTGGGGCCGGCGCTGGCTTGGTTTCCTGTCGCGGAGGAGGAGGAGCGGGTTTGTTTTGAGGTGGCGGCGCTTGCTGCGGGCGCGCTTGTGGCTGAACCTGTTGCTGGCGCTGCGGCGGCGGAGTTGGGGCCGGCTTGTTCTGCGCTGGTGGCGGCGCTTGCTGCGGATGAGCTTGCGGCTGAACTTGTTGTTGGCGTTGCGGCGGATGCGCTTGTTGCTGAGGCGGTGGTGGTGCTTGTTGCGGGTGCGCTTGTGGCTGAACTTGTTGCTGGCGTTGCGGCGGAGGCGCTTGTTGCTGACGCGGTGGTGGTGCTTGTTGCGGGTGCACTTGTGGCTGAACTTGTTGCTGGCGTTGCGGCGGAGCCGGAGCTGGCTTGTTCTGCGCTGGCGGAATGGTTTGCTGCGGACGAGCTTGCGGCTGAACTTGTTGCTGGCGCGCGGGCGGCGGTGTTACCGGTCTCGCTGCAGGCTGGTTGGCCGGCGGTTGATTGCGATTCGGCTGAACATTTTGCTGGGCCGCGGCCGGTTGACCGGTACCGTTGAGCTGTTGTGGCTGCACGGCATTGGGTGCGGCCGTTGGCGCGGGGCGCGGAGCCGGAGCCGGGCGCGCTGGAATTACTGCGGCGATGGGTTTGCCTTGCGGGATCGGCTGGGCTGCGGCAACGACGGCGGGCTTGCCGTGATTGACGGAGGCGAACTGCTGGCGATTCTGCGCGGCTTGTTCGCGATGCTGAACTTGAGTGGTCATCGGGGGAATACGCTGTTCGCGGGTGGCAGCTAGTTCCGCGGGAGCGGGCTGACGAGTGACGCCGCCCGGTCCGTTGTAGCTGACATTGTTCACAGTTGTGTTGTTAATGGTGGTGTTGTTGATCGTGGTGTTGGTTACGGAGCGGTTGTAGACCTGTACGTTGCGGTTGCTGACGTTGTTGACAGAGCGGTTGTAATCGAAGCGGTCGCCATTCCAATATCCGCCCTGGTAACCGGCTCCAGTGTAGCCGTTCCCATAGTTAATTCCGCCGTAGTAGCCGATGTGCCTGCCCCAATAGCCATTATGGTAGCGATAGCGGTGGCTGTCGTAACCCCACCATCCGGGGGTCCACAAATAACCGGTTTCGGGTGGACGGGCCCACGCGCCGGGAACCCAGTAATAGCCGTCTGATGCCCAGCTCCAATAGCCGGGAGTCCAGATGTAACCGTCGCCGGGGATTTCGGGTTGAGAATATTCCGGGAGCGGGGGCGGCGGGTCGTTGGCGTATACGACCGGCTGGCCGTAGTCGTCTTGGGAGCTATCGTAGTTGTAGCTGTTATCGTATCTGCCGGAATCGTAGTTGCCGCCGTCGTTATAGTTTCCGCCATCGTTGTAGCTGCCGGAATCGCGAGAATCGCGGTTGGGATAATCACGGGAGTCACGGCTGCCGGAATCTCGACTGGAGTAATTGCGTGAATCGTTATTCGAATAGTTTGGGGCTTGTTGATAATTGGAATCCGGAGCTTGCTGGTAATTGGAATTGGGGGCTTGCTGATCGTAGGTCGCTGGCTGTGCGGCAACCGGGGCCAAGTTGGCTGAGGCGGCGGGGTCTTGATTAGCTGGCGCGGCGCCTGGCTGCGTTTGGGCAATGTTGTCTGGAGCGGTTTTATTGCATCCTGCGAAAGCAAGGGTCAGTGCGGCGGATGCGATTGCCAGAGTTAGAACAGATGCCATTTTGCTGATTCGGCTCATAGTGATTTTTCTCCGCCAACTCCGGGTGGTTGGATTCGCAGTAAAGTTTTGAAAGGTCTTCGCCGAGACGGGCCATCTCAGGTTTAATGGGGTGAGTGTACATTCTGTTTGCCAGCTAAAACATACGGTGAAGGCATTAGAGGGAAGAGTTGTGGCGGTGCGATCGGAGGCTGTAAATCCGTGGCGGATAGCGGCTTGCCGCGAGTTCGAAAGAAAGCACTGTAGAACGAATTACGCGGCGACACTTTACTGCTTAGGAGACTGCGAGTTCACGCTCGCGTGGGCGCTTGCGCTTCCATTGATAATCTTTTCTTAACAGGGCCTGGTGTTTCTTGACCTGGGCTTCCAGCTCTGCGAAAGCCATTTTGCAACTGGCGCGTTCATTTTTGCCTGTGCCGGTGGCGTGAATTGAGCCGGTGGGCAACGAGAGATTTAAGGTGCAGGAATGCTGCTCCTTGTGGGTGTTTACGGCGAAGACGCCGTGGAGTTGCACGAGGTCTGGCGCGTAGGCTTTGAGGAGTTTGTTTAATTTGGCGACGTGCCGGTCGACGTCCTTCTCGATTGCGTCGTGCGCATCGACGTGCTTATAACTGACGGATAATTTCATCGCGAGCACCTGTAGTAATTCTTCGGCGGCAAGCAGCAGACTAGCAGGTCGGAAGGTTGCGCCGCAATTGAGTTTTTGTGATTTGTGAAGTGCGTTGACAGTGCGCGGCGCGAACACCTAAGCTCAATTTGAAATCTGATTGAATTTGGTTTGAATAACGATGAATCCACGATCACGGGCTTCCAAAATTTCGCAAACACCCAGTGGCAATAATTCCGTGCCGTCTGCAAGTTCCGGTGGCACGCCGCTGCTGCGCATTGGGCCGGCGGGGTGGGCTTATAAGGACTGGGCGGGGTATGTTTATCCGCAGCCGCGTCCGACAAATTTTCATCCGGCTACTTTTTTGGCGGAATATTTCGACACGATTGAGATCAATACTTCGTTTTATCATCCGATGCAGACGGATCACGCTGCGCAATGGATTGAGCAGGTGAGTGGGAATCCGCGATTTGTATTTACTGCGAAACTTTGGAAGAAATTCACGCATGAACATGACGCGACGGCTGCGGATGAGCGCGAGGCGCGGGCGGGGTTGGATGTTTTGCATTCGGGTGGACGGCTGGGGGCGTTGCTGGTGCAGTTCCCTTTTTCGTTTCATCGCGAGGCTGCGACGATTGAATATTTATCGCGCTTGTTGAAGCGGTTTGCTGCTTATCCGTTGGTGGTGGAGGTGCGGCACTCGTCGTGGAATGTTCCTGACACGTTTGAGTTGTTGCGGGAGCATTGCGCGGGATTTTGCAACATTGATCAGCCGATTATTGGGCGGTCTTTAGAGCCGTCCACTGCGGCGACTGCTGCGGTGGGGTATGTGCGGCTGCATGGGAGACGCTACGATACTTGGTTTACGGATAATCCTGAAGTGTCGCCGCACGAACGGTACAACTATCTTTATTCCGGAGAAGAGTTGAAGCCCTGGGCTGCGCGGATTCAAAAAGTGAGCAAGCAGGCGGGGACGGTTTTTGTGATTACCAATAATCACTACCAGGGCAAGGGCGTCGTGAACGCACTGCAGTTGATTAATATTCTGACGAAGACGAAGGTTAACGTGCCGGAGCCGTTGCGGCAACATTTTCCGCAGTTGGATGCCATTGCGGCTTCGCGACCGGCTGAGCCGACGCTTTTTCCGTTAGCGACGGCGATCACGCCTGACGCTCAATAATGACGGATTGGCGACCGTCGAACTATTTCGTTGAACTCTTAGGCTGCAAATTCCGCGAGAAAAGATATCCCAAAACCAAGCCGAGAGCCGCACCAATCACTAAGTGCTGTAGCGGATGCTCAGAAATAGTCTTGCCATCGGTGATTAGGTAGACCCCAATAGCCATTCCCAAGGTCCAAGCGACGATCTTCCATTCTTTCGAATATTTCCGTCGAGAATTAAGCAGGTTTGAAAGTTCAGACATGCGGTTCGGAGAAGTGTTACATTTTTTTGAAGAGGTTTTCGAAGGCTTGGCGGGCGTCGGTGGGGCGTGATGGGGATGGAGGCGGGCTGGTGGCGGTGGAAGGCTGGGAGTATGACGTGGGGGCGGTGTCTTTTTCGATGGTCATGCGGAATTCGTAGAAGGTGCAATTGTTTTTGGCGTCCTTGGGAGTGATGCGCTCGGGAATGGGCTGTGTGCATTCGAACTGGACGCCGGAATCGAAGAAGCGGCACTGTTTGCAGGAGTGAAGTTCGAATTGGCATTTGGGGCAGGTGCCGTTGGGGTCGAAGCCGGGGGTCAGGACCGCGCCGCAATTTGCGCAGCGGCCGCGGGTGACGGTGCCGACCATTCTGGGGGTGCGGGGGCCGAACTGATCGGCGCCACGCGGGCCGCCAGACGGCGGTCTGCTGCGATCATGATGAACTTTAGATTTTTTTTCGTCTTTTTCCGCGTCGCGATACCCGCGGTGGCTGTACTTGCGATCCACTGATGCCTCCGTCCGTCGCATCGACGGACTACTGCTAACGCAAACCTGCTATTGGCGCTAATTGCGCACAACAACTTGGCTAGAGTCCACTCGGATTGCTACACTCGGCCGGCCTGCGCGATTGTTCCCAAAGGTTGCGATGCAGATTGCTAGGACCGGGGAGCAGAAGATGGGGCCTATATCTTTTTAGCCCTCTGGGAGTTCGAAGTCAAGTCAGGTTGTGAAGAGCTGTTTCTTTCGGTCTATGGGGCTGACGGAGAATGGGCGCGACTATTTCGGACGGATGAGAATTTTATTGAGACGCGGTTGGTGCGGGATGCGGTGCAGGCGAATAGATTTGTGACGCTGGATTTTTGGGAATCGCGAAGTGCTTATGAGTCGTTTAAGGAATTGAATCATGCGGCTTATTTGAGGTTGGATCGGGAGTGTCAGTCGTTGACTACCTATGAGAGGTGTTTGGGGTATTTTGATGGTTGAGTGTTGGTGAGTGTTAATAAAAAAGCTGGGAGCTTCGTGGTTTTGGTTTCGGTGTTTCCACGTTACAAGACCCACCTTCCAAAAAACTGAAGGTGGGGCACCCTTCGCGTTATTTTGGATTTTGCTTGGGCAGAAACATCGACATCAGGCCGGTGGGGGGTAGGTCGGGTTGGAGGAACTGATGCTCGGAGGCTGACACGGAGCCTGAGGTGCGGAGGACGGCTTCGGCGGCTAGGTAGCCGCTGCGGACGGCGCCTTCCATGGTGGCGGGCCAGCCGGTGGCGGTCCAATCGCCGGCGAAGAATAGGCCGGGGACTCTTGTTTCTTGTTGGGGACGCCAGCGGTCTACTCCTGGTTGCGGGGAGAAGGTTGCGGCGACTTCTTTGATTACGGTGGACTTCATGAGTTGGGCAGCTTGCGCGCGAGGTAATGCCTGACGGACTTCGCGGAGGCAAATGTCGATAATTTCCTGGCGGGATTTTTTTAGTAAGTCGTAGGAAGCGCTGATCACCATTTGTAGATATTGTTCGGAATTATTGGTGGCTCCGTTTTGTTCCCCGTACAACATGGTTTTATTGAAAATCCACTGGGTGTTGGTGTCGAGGAGGGTGACGAAGGGTTCGTCCATGACGGGGCGATCGAACCAGAAGTGGACGCCGGTGATGGGAGCGGTTTTAATTTTGCTTAAATTTGCGAGAGAGGGCTCGGCGCGGCGAATACTTTCGGGCATTAAGTCGAAGAGAGCGTCGTGGGTTACAGCGAAGACATAAGCGTCGGCGGACTCTTCCCTGCCGGCATCGAACTGAACAGCTTTAATGGAAGTGCCTTCGGCGTGCAAACTTCTTACTGGGGAGCGCAAATTCACTTCGCCGCCGCGGGATTCGATGGCGGCTTTGCAGCCTGCGTATAATTCCGCCAGCGGGACGATTGGGACGCCCATGCGGTAGCCGGTGCTATTCATGAGGAAGGCTTTCCAGAAAACGTCGACGCCGTAGCGGGCATCGGTGCGGTCAAGTTCTTCGTCGAGGGCGCTTACGAGCACGACGCGCCAAAATCTTTCGATGGCGCCTTTGGTCTGACGCCTGCGGCGCAGCCATTCGAGCATGGAGATTCCCCCAGGAGCGGCGAGGTCGGCGGTTTTTCCTTTGGCGGCGACGATATCGAGCATGGCGCGAGCGATGGATAGTTTGTCGCGCATGGTGAGCGGAGCAAAGGTGAGAAAAGAACCGGTCATGTGGAAGGGGGCGGGCAGGAGGCCCGCTTTCATGGTGCCGCGGCGGCCCTGGGGATCTAGGAAGACGAGTTCGTCGAAGAATTTTATTTTGTCGGCGGAATCGACGCGGCGATAGAAATCGGCGAGGTTGGTGCAGCAGCCGAGGGTTACGTGCTGGCAATTATCGACGTGCTCGCCATTGGGTAAAACGTAGGAGGTGGCGCGACCGCCGAGAAAAGGTTTCTGTTCGAACAGCCGTACGCGCCAGCTCGCTTCAGCTAACGCAACGCCGCACGCCAGTCCCGCCAGGCCGCCGCCGATCACGATCGCGCTTTTCAATAATATTCTCTTCCGTCAGGCGGCCGAAGCGCGCCTTGGCAATGAACACCATTTTTTCCGCGCGCGAAAGACTCACGCGTTCACCAAACACGGCAAACTCCTGGGACTCGATGCGGGCGAGAAGCGCGCTGTAGGTATGCGTGAGCAGCCATAAGGTGGCGCGGCTGTCTTCGTCGATGAGGCTTAATAGCTCGGCGCCTTGTTTGTAGAGCAGCCAGGCGCGCTCGGCCTCAAAGCGCAACAGTTCGCGAACGCCTAGGGTGGCCTCGCTCAAACCGAAGGATGCGGGGGATACGTTGTAGCGCGTTAAATCTTCTTCGGGTATATACACGCGGCCCAATTTATAGTCTTCGTGAACGTCGCGAATAATGTTGGTGAGTTGAAAGGCAAGTCCAAGTTTTTCGGCGAGGTCCAGCGCGTGCGAATCGCGAAATCCAAAGACGTGAGTGCAGGTGAGGCCGACGGTTCCGGCGACGCGATAACAATATTCCTTGAGGCGTTCAAAGGTGGGATAGGTGTGGACGGTTAAATCCATTTCGGCGCCGGAAATTAAATCGTGAAGGTAGCGGGAGGGCATGCTGTAGCGCTGCATGGTGTCGACCAGCGCCGGCAGAACGGAGACGCCGTGCGGTTCGTCGTTTATAGGCGCATCCGAACGCTGGGTGAGGGCGCGGTCAAAAGCGGCCCGCCATTTAGCCAGGCCGCGCTGCTTGTCGGCGACGTTGTCGCCCTCGTCGGCAACGTCATCGACGAGGCGCATGAAAGCATAGAGGGCGGTGAGCGCATCGCGCTTGGGTTTGGGCAAGAGGAAAAAGGCGTAATAAAAATTACTGTGCGCGGCTTTGATGATGCGATGGCATTCCTGATAGGAATCCGCGAGAGAATTGATGGCGGCGGAATTTTGCAGGTCCTCCGGCTTGCGATTTGTTGCCACGGCGCGGGTGACCAAGGCGCGGCCGAGCAAGCGGACCTGCTTGGTTTTGCTGATGGAGGGGCGACGGTGCAGTGTGTCGTAACCCATGTCCTCGATGGCATCGAGGACGGCGATCCCGCCTTTGCTGAAAAGCTCAAGGTCGACCTTTAAGCGGGCGTCCACCATTTTTGACAGCGGGGCGCCTTCGGCAAACAAGGTGCGCGTTCGGGTGATGAGCGATTTCATCAGCGCGACGTAGCGGTCGTCGAAGTGGCGCTCGAGGATGTCCTTTTCAGTGATGCCGTGAGCGGCGGCTTCGTCGAGCGGAATGTAGATGCGACCTTTTTCCATGTCGCGCGAAACGTCCTGCCAGAAATTGGCGAGTTGCAGCGCGGTGCAGGTGGCGTCGGAAAGACGCTGGCGGTGCTCATCGCGGTATCCGCAAAGATAAAGGACGAGGCGGCCGACGGGATTGGCGGAATATTCGCAGTAGTGGAGTAGCGTGGACCAGTTGGGGTAGCGCTTGATTTTCTGGTCCTGGCGGAAGGCTTTTAACAGGTCGGCGAATTCCTGTTCGGGAATATCTTTGGCAACGATGGTTTCGCGGAGAGCCACGAAGACAGGATGCGATGGGCGGCCGTCATAGCAGGCGTTTAATTCGTGTTCCCACCAATCGAGCAATTGGAGCGCGCGGCTGGGTTCGGGAATTTCATCGCCAAGATCGTCGGCCCAGCGGCAATAGGCGTACAAGTTGTAAAAATGCTGGTGAAGCTCGGCGGGGAGAAGCCAGGAAGCTACATTGAAATTTTCGTAGTGATGAGTGGCGAGCCAGCGGGTGTATTTCTGAGCTTGTTCAACGGAGCAGCCGGAGGCGGGTGCTCGATCGGCGAGTTGTAGTTCCCCACGGCGCAGCATGCAGCGAATAAACCTCAGGATGACTTGCAAAGTCTACGAAAAAATTCCGAACTTCAATTTTCTAAAGAAGCCGGAATAATTCCGCAGTAAACAAAATGAATCGTGCTTTGATGCAATTCCGGCGCGGTAACAATAATTATAGCCGGACGAAATTATTATGGCCGGACGGCGAGCTTGATCTGGCCACTGCGTGCTTGCATGCTTTCAAAGGCTTGCGGTAAATCGGCCAGACGGATTTCCTCGGTCACGAAATCGTGGGCAGAAATGTCGCCGCGTCGAATGGCTTCGAGCGCATCGCGAAAGAATCTTGGGGTATGGTGAAAGGGAGAAATCAATTTAATTTCAGAATAGTGAATGGCAGCAGGCTCGATTTCCACTTGCGTGCCGCTGGGTAGTCCACTGAAGAAATTTACTACGCCGCCGCGGCGAACCATATCGAGGGCTTGCTTCCAGGTGACGGGATTACCGGCGGCTTCCACGACGGCGTCGGGACCGCGCTGGTCTTCGGTTAAGGCTTTTACCGCGGCGACGATGTCGGCGGTCTCGTTAACGTTGACGGTTGCTACCGCGCCGAGACGCTTTGCCAGTTCCAGAGCTGGGGTGCGACGCGCCAAAGCGATTACACGGACTCCACGGCGTGAAAGCATACGCACGAATTTCAAACCGATGGGACCGCAACCGATTACGGCGGTGGTGTCACCAGCGCGTAATTCCATTTCGTGAACGCCACGCAGGACACAGGCCAAAGGCTCGGCCAGAGCGGCGCTGGCGTCATCGACGGAATGCGGGACTTCCAGCATGTTTTCCGTGGCGATGCGACTGGGGATGCGCATGTACTCGGCGTAAGCGCCATTGTTGAAGAGCAAGTCCTCGCAAAGATTTTCCTGTCCGCGGCGGCAATGGAAACAACGCAGACAAGGAGCGGAATTGGCGGCCACCACGCGCATGCCGATCTGCCAGCGGGGATCTACACGCTTGCCGACGGCGGCAATTTCGCCGACCACCTCGTGGCCGAAGACGGCCGGGGGCTGAATCATCTTGGCGTGATAGCCGCGCTTCCAAACTTTGAGGTCGGTGCCATCGGTCAGCGCGAGGAGCACGCGGATGAGAACTTCATCGGCTGCTAGCGAGGGCACATCAATCTGCTCGACACGCAAGTCTTCGCTACCGTAGAGAACGGCGGCGTTCATTTTGGCGGGGACGGCCATCCAGGGCGCAGCAGTTTTCACGGCCGCACTGATCTCCACTTTTCTTGTAGTTGTAGATCTCATTGGTGGGTAATCAGTATCTTAAGTGATTCTACTGTCGGGCGCGCGGCGAGTTCCAATCCTTCTTGGATTCTGGCCAGCGGGAACCGATGCGTCACGATATTCATAACAGGAAGCTGCTTCTTTAATATTAAGTCTGCCGCAGTGTCTTGGATGTCCGCCGCCGCGCTGTAGCTGCCCAGAATTTCCTTTTCGTCGATGCCTACTTCGGCGGCCGGGAATTCAATTCTGGTTACCGGGTCATTGGCCGCGAAGAGCAGGACTCGACCGCCTGGCCTGGCTGCTGCCAGAGCGTCGGCGACAACGGAGGGATGCGCGACGGCCACCAGCACTACGTCGGCGCCGCGCCCCTCAGTGCGGTCCTTAATTTCCTGTACCAGCTTACCACTACTGTTAGCGTCGAAGGACTCGATGGCGCCGAGGGTCAGGCTCTTGGCACGTCTGACGGCCATGGGATCGCTGGTGAAGATTCGCGCACCTTGAAGTTTGGCGACCATGAGTAATTGCAAGCCGATGGGTCCGCAGCCGAGCACGAGAACGGTTTCGCCGTTGGTCACGCGAGCCTTTTGCACGGCCTTGAAGATGGTGTTGATGGGCTCGATGAAAGTAGCTTCTTCAAAGGTGACGTCATAGGGGAGAGCGACGATGCCGCGGTCCGCGACCCAGGGCATGGCTTTTACATATTCGCCGAAGCCGCCGCCGTTGGGTGTGAAGCCGCCGGTTAGTCCGGTGGACTTGTATTGTTTGCATTGAGAGAAGAGGCGGCGCTGGCAATAAAAACAATTCCCGCAGGGGACGTGATGAAAACTCATGACACGGTCGCCTAATTTCCATTTGGTGACGCCGGGGCCTACGGCGACGACCGTGCCCGCGAGCTCGTGACCCAGGATTTGCGGGGGGTTTACGTAGGCTTGAAAAATTTTTTTGATGTCGGTGCCGCAGATGCCGCAAGCGGCGACTTTAATCAGGACTTCACCGTCGGCGACGTCGGGGACGGGAACTTCTTCCACGCGCACGATGCCCTTTTCGCGGTAGACGCCCGCGTGCATGGTTTGGGGGACTGGTCCCAGAGTGGCTGCGGGATGAAGCATGGTTCGGGTGTGGCTCATGAGGCGGCCACTTCCTGCAATGCGGTTGGGTTACCATGCGGGGCGGACGATAATTTGTTTATGTAGGACTCAAGAAAATGCGCCAAGGCTTCGGCGGCATTTTTGCTGTCGCGTCCAAGGCGCATTAACGCTGGAACCGTTAAAGGGTGTTTGGCGACGTAGCGGACTACGCCAGAGATTTTTACGTGACCTTGTGGATCGACGATGGTATCGAGTTCCGAGGGCATATTACGATCAAACGAATCAGAGATTACGCGCACGACTGCGCAGGGCACCTTGGTTTTGTTTGCGGCCTGCAGGATTGTGAAGCTTTCCATATCAACGGCTTCGGCAAGTTCGGATAAGCGACTTTTTTCGGCTGCGGTGTTCACAACGTGATCGGTGGTCAGTAGAGTTGCGATTCGCGTTGCGCCATTTCCGGAAGCGTGGGCGAGCAAGTCAGGATCGCAGATTTCGGTTTGGCGGCTGGCGTGATGTTGAACTTTTTCGCTGGCCACGATGTTTCCCAGTTTAACTGAGGGTTTCAAGGCGCCGGCGAAGCCAGCGATGATGCAAAAAGAATATGCTTTGGAGATGAGCGCGTCCGCGACGCGCGTCGCGTTTGCAGCGCCCGTGCCGGTGATCACCAAATCGACCGTGACTTGGCCGATGTGCGAGCGATGTAAGATCACGTTGCCGACGGTCACTTTTTCCATGTTTAGCGCGCGCCAGGGGGCGAATTCTGCTTCGACCGCGTAAGTGATGAGAATGTTCATCGCAATATCTTTTGGCTACGCTGGCACGGCGTGGGCCATGCGTTTGATGCGCCGACCGCTTACGTAGCCATTTTTTTCGTACCAACGGACGGCGCGTTCGAATGCTGCCGATACTGGTTCGGCGCGCAAGCCCAATTCTTTTTGCGCGCGAGTGCAGTCCACAAACATTAAATGCTGTGCGATTTTTACGCCTTCTACGGGAATTTGCGGCTCGCGACCGATGAGCCGCGAAAACGCGGTCTCTGCATAGGCTACACCCAAGGCCAGACCGTGAGGAATTTTGAACTTGGGCGCAGGCAGACCAGTTAATTGGGCGAGTGAGTCCAAAACTTGTTTGAGGGTAAGGTTTTCTGCGCCGAGTAGATAGCGCTCGCCGATTTTGCCTTTTTCGGCGAGGAGTAAATGGCCTGCGGCGCAATCTTCCACGCCTACGAAGTTCAAGCCGGTTTCCACGTATCCAGGCATTTTCCCGTTCAGAAAATCGACGATGATTTTTCCGGTGGGGGTGGGTTTCCAGTCCCACGGACCTACCGGGGTTGTGGGCATGGCGACGACGACGGGGAGGCCGTCTTTGGCGGCTTGCAAAACTTCTTGCTCGGCCATCCACTTGGAGCGTTTGTAATGACCGACCATTTCGTCGAGCCTGGAGTCGGTAAATTCGTTGGGCAGTGCGGGGCGGTCGACGGCGATGGTGGCGACCGTGCTGGTGTAGATGAGTTTTTCGACGCCGGCCTGGCGAGCGGCCGCTAACAGATTTTTTGTGCCGCCGACGTTGGAGTCGTAGATGTCCTGGGGATTTTTGGACCAGAGGCGGTAGTCGGCGGCTACGTGGAAAACGCGCTGGACGCCGCTCATGGCGCGCGCGAGTGAAGACTGATCGCGCAGATCACCAGTGACGTATTCGAGGGACAAGTCAGAGATGGCGCGGTTGGAACTGGAAGCGCGGACGAGGACACGGACGTCTTGACCGCGGGCTACGAGTTGACGAGCGACATGGCTGCCTAGAAATCCAGCGGCGCCGGTGACGAGAGTGGTCATAGCGCGCGGAGTCCTTCGTCGTGGACCTCACGAGGTTCGCGGGTGGAAACTTTTTCAACTTTTTCAGCGACTGGATGGGCGATGCGTTTTTTTCCAAAGCTTGGTTCAGCAGAGGCAGCGGTCAAATCGAGAAGCGCCGAAAAAGATCTCCAATGCCGGCTTGGTATCAGCACGCGCGCAGACTGCAACGCTTCGCTGGTGGTTGCGTCGTTAGTGCCTGCCGTTGGGCGTTTGTGAATCCAACCATCGACATCCATAGTGGAAATGAAGTTCGCTAGCTCGAGAAGTTGGTTGCGGCTGAAGTCTGGGAAAATTGTTGTCTCAATACAAATATGAAAGCCGGAAAGTTTTGCGGTGCGGAAAGCTTCCATGGTGGCACGAAAATTTCCTGAGTGCTGAGCGCGGGAATCGTGAGTGTCTTCCAGGCCATTGAGCGGCAAGACGAGGTAAAGGCGCGAGACGGGACGGAACTCGTGGATACGCCGACGTAAAAGGGTGCCATCCATTTCGACGAAAACCGTTCGGCCGGTGTCGACCATTTCGCGCGCCAAGTGGCCGATGCGTGCATGTCGCAGGGGACTATCGCCACCGATCCACACGATGGGCGCGGAGCTTGCTCGTACTTGCGAGAGAACTTGCGAGTCCCTAGAGGAAATATTCGCGGACGAATTGACGCCGTTCTGAGGCGTAACATCGGTTCGACCACGCAATTGCGATAAATCGAGACGAAAGGCCCAGGGATAACGCGCAGGGCCAAATAATTTTTGTGCGATGCGGACTTTGTTCAACTTCCAGAGGAGTTGCGGAGGAAAGCGCATCATGCGCGCTAGATTCCGGAACGCAGCCGGAACTCGTTGGGCTGGAACTTCAAGGCGCAGAATTCGTCGGCTCTGCGGGCCTGATTGTGGTAACGCGACAATGCGTATACCGGGAAGGAATTGCGATACAGGTGATATTTCAGATAAAAGACGCAGGGAAAACCGGTGCCGGTGAAATCGTGCTCGCTCCAGGAACCGTCTTCGTTCTGATTGCCGACCAAATAAGAAACGGCGCGAGTGATTGCGGGGTCGCTAGGATTTGAACCCGCCAACAAACCGATCAAGCCCCAGGCGGTTTGCGAAGGAGTGCTGGCGCCTTGGCCTTTCGAGGACACGTCGGAATAAGTTTTGAGCGATTCGCCGAAACTGCCGTCGTCCTGCTGGACGGATTTGAGCCAAGCAACGGCGCGCTGGCAATATTCCTGCGCCGTTAAAGAGACGGTTTCCAGAGCGCGGAGGACACCGCTGGTGCCGTAGACGTAATTAACGCCCCAGCGACCGAACCAGGAGCCGTCGCCGCATTGATCTTTGAGCAAGAACTTGACGGCTTTTTGAATGGCGGGATGATCGGTGGGCCAGCCAAAGCGTCCCAGACACTCGAGCACGCGTGCGGTGACGTCGGCGGTCGAAGGATCGATCATGGCGTTGTGATCGGCGAAAGGAATATTGCAGAGGAAGCGGCGATCATTGTCACGGTCGAATGCTCCCCAGCCGCCATCGCGATTCTGCATACTCAGTAGCCATTGAACGCCACGGCGAGTTGCGGCTTCCATGCGCTTGGCGTCAGGGAATTTCACGCGTTGCAAAGCCATCAGGACGAAAGCCGTGTCGTCCACGTCAGGATAAAAATCGTTGCGAAATTCGAAGGCCCAGCCACCGGGCTCGGCGTCTTTGTTTTTTACTTGCCAATCGCCGGGGCCGAGAATCTGTTTTGACAAAATCCAGTCAGCGGCCTGAACTAACGCGGGGTCGTCGGGAGTTACGCCGGCTTCTTCGAGGGCGACCATAGCGATGGCGGTATCCCAGACTGGGGAAACGCAGGGCTGCAGACGAATGGTTTCTTCGTCTTCGACTTCGAAGCGGGCAAATTCGCGGGTTTCGCGGCAGGTCAGAGGATCGTCGGGACCGTAACCCATGGCTACGAGCGAGAAGATGCAATTCATCATGGCCGGGTAGATGGTGCCCAATCCCTCGGAGCGCTCCATGTGCTCGAGGACCCACGATTTCGCTTCGCGCAGGGCGCGTTGGCGCAGAGGCTTCCAAGGGAGGCGCTCGTAGAATTTCAGACCGCGATCAAGTGCCAGGAAAAAATTCCGCCAGGAGATGAGCTGCTTGCTCCAGTCGAAAGCCGCTCTTTTGCGGGTGGGATCCTTGAAAAGTTCGTCGACCTGGGCGCGCTCGGGGAGCTTCCAGTTGGGTCGCAGCGCGGAGAGAATCATCATGGGGATGACAATGGCGCGCGTCCAGGAAGAAAATTCGTAGATGTTGATATAGAACCAGTTGGGCAGGAGCATCAGCTCGGGCGGAATGGCAGGGACTAGTTCCCAGCCGACGGCGCCGACTAGCGCTAGATAAAAACGGGTATAGGAATTGGTTAATTCGAGGCCGCCCAAGGCGTGCACTGAGGCTCGCGCGCGGGTCATGTGCGGCGAGTCGATAGGGTCGCCGGCCAATTTCAAGGCGAAGTAGGCTTTGCAAGTGGCATTCAGTTCAGGGGGACCACCGGGATAGATACTCCAGCCTCCATCCTCGAGTTGGCGACGACGGACGTAGGTGGCAAGCTTGGCGATGCGTTCGGGATCGGCTTTGCCGAGTACGAAGAGGTAATAGATGTAGTCGGATTCGAGGGTGGTGTCGGCTTCGAGTTCGCCGAGCCAGAAGCCTTCTTCCGTCTGGAGGGACAAGAGGTGATTGACGCCGCGCTCGATGGAGCTCTCGAGTCGTTCAGCCCAATTCTGCTGGCGCCAGGGTAGCGGCGCCTGAGCAACTGCAAATTCATCCTCCATGCGGACAGAAGACGCCATCAGGTGCTATTCCCCCCCCATCGCGCAAACGACGGGTAACCCTACTTAAGCTTTGGAAAGCGGAAAATCTATTACCGTTGCCCAGAACAAGCCCGAATCTGGACTACGGGGCCCCAACACTTATACAGCGTCTACACTAGTACTAGTAGATTATCGCTGGGATTGGCCCCAGCGGTCAACGACATTGTCTTATTTGGAGATGAGAATGGCACGGTAAAGGTTATAAATTGACGTCAGCGGGGGCTTCGAGGGTGCGCCGAATCAATACCTGAAGTGGGAGAGGCAATGGGTCGCCTTCCTTTTGGTGAACTGAGGGGGTTTGATTCAGCAGCTGCCGAGGCAGCTTCATCCAGGACGCTTCGCTGGGTGGCGCGTCGTTGCTTTCGCTGGCGCCTCGCAGGACGAGGACGTCGGCGCGGTCCAGAACTATGCGAGCGGAGTCTTTAAAGTCGTCGCGGCTGGGGTCGATTACCGCAAAATATAAACTGGGCTGGACGAATTGTAAGACGGAGTTGCTCTCAAGGATGAGTGTGGGTGGTTCTGAGGCGTTTGTGGGGTGAAGGTCGGCGAGGGCCTCGCGCAGGAGTGGGAGGCCTTCGGCCAGAAAGCCTTGCTTGGTTCTGAGCCAGAAAGAGCATTGCGCGCCGGCGGCCAGGAAACGGGAGCTGTCGGTGCCGGTTGTCGCGCTTTTTTCCCAGCTGATCGCGTAGCTGTGTTCGTCAGGAGCGCAGCTGCAATTCTCGCCGTTTTTTGCGCATACGCCGTGGCCGTATTGAGTGATCTTGCCGGCGATCCAGTTTTCTTCTGGGAATGCGCGGATCACATCGCAGACTAATTGCGTTTTGCCGATGCTGCGAGTGTGGCCGCCGACGACGATTAGGCGCCAATTTTGTTTCTGTTGTACGGCTGGTGATTGCAAAGGTGCCTGCCTCACGGGCTTCAACTCCACAGGGTACGCCTTATTTTCTCACATTGGCCTCGAGGTTTTTGATTCTTGCTGCTAATTCGGGCAGGCGAGTCTGCCATGCAAACTGTTCCTTGAATTTGTCCAGGGAACGAGCCGGGGTGCCCCAGACGGGCTCACCGCTGCGAACGATTTTGCCTCCCAGGACGCCTGACTGGCCGCCGATGATGGCGCCGTCTTCCAGTTTGCAGCGTTCGCCAAAGCCGGCCTGGCCGCCGACGACAACATTTTTGCCGAAGGTGCAAGAACCGGATAAACCGACTTGGGCGGCAATCACCGAGTGTTCGCCGATTTCGCAGTTGTGGCCAATGTGAACGAGGTTGTCCAGCTTTACGCCGGTGGCAATCCTGGTGTCAGCAAGGGAGCCGCGATCAATGGTGGTGTTGGCGCCGATCTCCACGTCGTCGCCGATTTCGACAATTCCTGTTTGCGGAAATTTCCAATGCTGGCCCTCGCCGAATGCGTATCCAAAACCATCGGCGCCGATTACGGCTCCGGCGTGAAGTTCTACGCGGTCGCCGATGCGGACGCCGGTGTATAGAGTGACGCGCGCGTGAATCCTGCAATTTTTGCCAACCCAGCATCCGGGGCCGATTACGGCGTGGGGGCCGATTTGTGTGCCTTCGCCAATGTGGACGTCTTCGCCGATCACGGCGTAGGGGCCGATGCTGACGTTGGGGGCAATTTGTGCGAGGGCCGCGATAATCGCGGTGGGATGCACGCCGGTAGCAATGGGCGTGCGGTCCATGAGCAAAGCGGCGGATTTGGCAAAGGCTAGTTTCGGGGTGGCGCTGCGTAGGATGGTTTTGCCGGCTAATTCGAGGCCTGGTGGGGCGATCACGCAGGTTGCAGCGGATGCTTGGGCACGCGGGGCGTTTTTGGCGGAGTCCACGTAAATTAAATCACGGGGACCGGCGCGTTCCGGCGAGGCGACTGCGCTCAACTCCAGAGCGCCATTTCCATCGAGTGTAGCCCCGACCGCAGCGGCCAATTCTTTAGCGGATCTTTTCATGATGCGTCCTCGCTAATTTCGGTTTCAGACAAGCCACAAGTCAATTAAATTTGCACAACGGCGGATCACCCGGCGGCCTGGTGTTCCAGCGGCCATGCAGCCACACCCACTGGTCGGGATATTTTCTGATAATTTGTTCGAGGACCTTGGTGAATTTTTGGGTGTTGTCGAGAATATCGCGGTCTATGTTTCCTGTGCGCGTTAACTCGACAGGGGGCTCAAATCTGAGGCGGTATTTTTTGATTTGAGGGTCCCAAAATACATAACCGGGGACTACTGCGGCGCCGGTGTGCAGGGCCACGCGCGCCAGTCCGGTGGTGGTGCAGGCTGGCGTGCCGAAAAAATCCACGAAGACTCCCTCTTCAGGCATGGTGTTTTGGTCGGCAAGGATTCCCACGGTGCCGGCATCTTTCAAGACTTTCAGCATGGTGCGCGCGGATTCGTTTTTGAATATGGGACGATTGCCGCTTAAAGCACGGTAGTGGTTGACCAGTTGATCGAGCCTGCGGTTGTCCAGCGGGCGGGCCATGTAGTGAAGCGGGTAGCCGTACAGAGCGTGGGCGAAAGAAGAGAGTTCCCATGCACCGATGTGCCCGGTCAAATACAAAACCCCTTTTCCCCGTTTATGGCCCTGCAAGAAATTTTCATGGCCATCGAGAATGACTAGATCTTCGATGTTTTGTTTTGAATATTTTGGCAAATGGGCAAACTCGGCGGCCATCCACCCAAGATTGCGGGTCATCTTGCGAATGACGGCGGCACGTTGTGTATCGGTCCAATCCGGAAATGCCAGGCGGAGATTAAATTCGGCGGTTTTGCGTAACTTTGGGGATAGGAGAAAGAGAACATGCGCGGTGGAAGCGGCCAGCGGTCGTGCTATTCGGCGTGGCAAGACTTCCAGAATTTTTAACAACACGCGTACCACCGCGTACTCTGCCCATTCCCTCATCACTTTTCTGAGACGACGCCCTCCGCTGCCTCGACAGTATGCCTGCGGGCGCGGCTACAATGCCATGGACATTCCGCACGATGTTAGACTCACGTTCTTAGTCTCTTTCGAATGAACGATACCGCACCAGCCTTGGCGACTAAACCCGGCGACGATTCTTACCGCGAGGTTTCTTCTCGCGGCCCTTCTATACGCGACATGGCGTTTCGCGACTTAACCTTTCGCAAGTTCAGTTGGGCGGTGCTGATTCTTCTCACGCTGTACGTTTGCTACTTCAGTCACCTCGGAGCTTTCGGCTTTATCGGGCCTGATGAGCCGCGTTACGCGTGGATTGCGCGGGATATGGCGGAAACGGGCGACTGGGTCACGCCGCGACTTTACGGCAAGCCGTGGTTTGAAAAGCCAGTTTTTTATTATTGGTCGGCCGCGCTGTGTTTCAAATTGTTCGGTGTGAACGAAACCAGCGCGCGGTTGCCGAGCGCGATATGCGCGCTGCTTGCGACGCTTGCTCTGGCGTGGCTGGCGCTGCGCGTCGGGGGGTGGTCGAGCGCACGGTGGGTGCTGCTGCTTTTGCCGTCCACGGTCGGAATGATCGGTTTTTCGCATGCGGCGTCGACGGACATGCCATTCAGTGCGGCACTGAGTATTGCGATGGTTTGCGCGGCGGTGGCGCTGGGGGTGGTGTCGTCTGAGGAATTATTCCCGGAGGATTCACGTGAGGGGCAAAATCTCGTTCGGCGTGCGAAAAAAAATGTTTATCTCAGCTTGGCGCTTTTTGGATTTTTCCTGGGTATAGCGGTTCTGGCTAAGGGGCCCGCAGCGTTAATCCTGGCCGGGGGCGCAATACTTTTGTGGGCAGCATCAACCAAGCATTGGCACGAGGCGCTGCGGTTGTTCCACCCCATCGCGATCGCTCCATTCTTTCTGACGTGCCTTCCCTGGTACGGGTGGTGCGCTCATCGAAATCCCGAGTTCTTTCGAGTTTTCATTATTGAACACAATTTCAAGCGCTATTTGACGCCGGAATTTCAGCACATTCAACCGTTTTGGTATTACGTGCCGATTACTATCATTGCGCTTTTGCCCTGGTTATTTTGGCTGGTGTGGTTTGCTGTTAGAGAACCCAGCAAATCAGAAAGCACCGCTGAACGGTCGCAAATACTCTTTGTGACAGCTTGGGGAGTCTTTCCCATTTTGTTTTTTTCTTTATCGAAATCGAAACTGCCCGGCTACATTCTTCCGGCGGTGCTTCCTTTAGGGTTTCTGCTTTCAGTGGCGGGCGCGCGCGCGCTGAAATCCAGGCATGCTTTCGGGCGATTTGTTCTGGGGTTGACCGGCGCGCTGTTATTCGTGTCGCCGAGTTGGATATTTTTTTCCAACGCCCATGTTCGAGGGCCGTTGGTATCGCTTTACGTTATTGTGGCGGCGGTGGGTGGGTTGATTGTGACTGGAGCGGCAGTGCTACGCCAGACACGCGCGGGCCTAACGTTTTGTGTTGTGCTGGTACTGTTCCTGTTGAATTTGGTTTATGTGTCGATCAGTAAGCTGGATCCGCTCCTTTCCGCGCGGAGTTGCGCCGGACAGATTGGCATGGAACGCGCGGCCAATACTTATTCGTTCAAACTGCAGCGCTCGTGGCAGTACCAGCTTAATTTTTATCTACGCCGTGAAATTCCCGAATGGAGTCCGAATGTCGCCGGCGAGGCGGTGGTGGTGACGGGCGCGAAAAACCTTGAGGAGCTCGAGAAGAGTGCACAGGTCATTGCGGTGGTTTCCGAGCAGTCGCCACAGGGGAAGGTTGTGTTGGTCAGGCCGCGCTTTTAAGGAGGCCGGTGCTTTAACGTGAGTTGCGCATGGTGGCGGGCAGATTAGCGAGGAAAAAAGATACGACGCGATTTTCATAGGCGCGTTTGTCCTCATCATTCATGGCCACAAAATTTCCAAGTCCGATATTGGCTTGCTCGCGAGGCCCGGAGGCCTTTAGATACATATTGCGCGAGATAGCGCCGAGTTCGGGGTCATCCGACGCCTGAATAAAAAGTATGGGAACGTCCGCCACGGTATTCAGCCGAGTGGACAAAGGCGGCTCTTTGCGAAACTGCGCATTTAGCAGGTCGAAACTGAACTCCGCGGAACGGATCATGAGTGGGAACCCGGCGAGGCCGGTGCGCTCCACGCCAATCTTCACCATTTGCGCGGGAGTGTCGTAGACGGAGTCGAGCACCAATGCGCGGATGCGCGCGTCACGCTCGGCCTCGCGCAGGGCCGCGTAGGCGCCGAGGTTGTAACCCCACACGCCGAAACTGTGGGGATCCACGTCGTTACGGGCGGCTACGGCATCGATAGCGGAACGTAGTTCGTCGGCTTCGCGATAGCCGAAGGTAGTGGTGCCGGAATTGCCGCCGTGCGCGGCAAAATCAAACAAGAAGACGTTGTACTGATGGTCTTGCAAGGCGGAGACGAGAGTGAGCAGTTCCGCGCGGCTGGAACCGTAACCATGGCAAAGAATGATGGTGGCCGCGCCGCGGAGCCCTGGAAAAAACCACCCTTCGCGGGCTTGCTGACCCAAGACAGTAAACTGCATGGCATCTGGGCGGCCGGGGAAACTTTGTAAATTGATTTCAGAGCTGGTGCGTTCTGGTTTGACGATGCGATAGACGAGGAAACCGGCAACGCCCGCGGTGGCGAGTACGGTGAAAAATACCAGCGCCAAAACAGCGGTGAGAAGCCTGGTGTACCAGCGTGTGGGATAACGTAGCTCAGAGAGAATGGACATGCGTAATCTGCGCAACGCGGACGTCTAGAGCGCCGTTTTTTCCGTTCTTCATAATAAAGAGATAGAACAAAGTTAACAATTCGCATGCTAGCACACCCTTGCGCCCGGGAGTTTCGCGGCCAGGCGGTTATGTGTCGCATTTATATCGCAGCAACGCGGGGCCGGAGGGTTCCCGCGCCATTGCGCGAATCGGCTATCATAGGAACGTGAGCGGCGAGCCGTTCGCATTCCACTTCGCCCATGAACATTGTCGATTTACGGCAGACCACAGTCCGGCAGCTGGAATCCCTTCTTGATGAAGAATCTCGCCACTGGCGCAAGGAATTGCACTGGGATTATCGCGGGGCGCTGGAACTAATCAAACGGTTTCTGGAGGCGCGCGCCCTGGCGGGCAGCGTTGCGTTTGAAAATGGAAATGCCGCGGGGTATTCGTTTTACGTGATGGAAGAACAAAAAGGATTGATCGGCGGGCTGTATGTGTCGGCGCAATTCCCGCAGTCGGTTATTGCACAAAGATTGCTGGAGGAGACGCTTTTCGCCATGCGGGCCATTCCGCACCTGGAACGCATTGAGGCGCAGCTGATGCCTTTCAGCGGACCGATCGATACGCCGCTGCGCGATCAGGGATTCAGCCTATACACGCGGCAATTCATGCTGCTGGACTTGCAGAAAACGGCGAAGGCAAATTCAAATAATTCCGGCGGACTGCGGATCGATCGCTGGAACGACCGGTACTTCGAGCCGTGCGCCAAGTTGATTTATTTGTCGTACGCGGATCATGTGGATGGAGAGATTAACGATCAGTATCGGAGTATTACGGGGGCGCTGCGCTTTCTGAAAAATATTATTTTGCTTCCCGGTTGCGGGCAGTTCGTCCCGGCGGCGTCATTTGTTTTGCGGCAGCCGGGGAGCGACGAGCTGGTAGCGGCCGTGCTGACGAGCGAAGTGTCGCCGGGAGTAGGGCACACCACACAAATTTGCGTGGTTCCGGGATTTCAGGGACACGGGCTTGGGCGCATGTTGATGCAAAAATCGAGTGATGCGCTGCGCGCCTTAAAGTTCAAGGAATTGACGTTGACGGTCACATCGGAGAACCGCACTGCTGTGCAGCTTTACGACCGGTTGGGATTTCACACCATTAAGTCGTTTACAGCGGGGGTCTGGCCGCGCTAACTGTAAACTCAACTGCGAAGAATTGAAATTGCCTCGTAGTGTCTCGCCCGCGTTCCATTCCTGTAATCGCTAGTCAATTCCCGATAACGTTCTGAGGGCATTCCCGTTTTGAAAATTAGCGAGCCCACTGTGGGAGAACGGTGGATCGTTGCGCGAGAAAAGACGTGTAAGTGCCGTTTTGCGAGTCGCACGGGAGTGGTGGCCTAAGTGCATCCAGTCCAAATCGGCGACTACTCCTCTGATCTCTGAAGCTACGGATAAAGCAAATCACTGGGACGAAGCGTGGGCTACGCGATGCGGCGGCACCCTCGCTGGACGAACGGGTTCGCAGGGCGGTAAGCGAGATGAAACGGCAATTAGACACTGCGCCCGACGCTGCTCGAGAGTTGCAGAGCCACGACGGCGCGGACTCAACGCCGGAAGTGCTGATTGCGCCGGAGTCGTTCAAGGGAAATGATGTGGGGCTGGAAGCGCCGGGGATGTTGCTGTGTCTGTGCTGGAACGGCAGGCGGTGCGAAGGCATCCCGGCGTTTTGCTGATGTTGCAGCTGCTGTGGACAAAGCGGCAGGTCACGATGCAGTGGGCGGTGGCTAGGTTCTGGGGCGCAATACTGCTGACATTGGTAATTCCCAAGCAATATGTTTCGACGTCCAAGTTGATGCCTCCAGAGGTTCACTCGGCGAACAAATTGGCGCTACCGGAGCTGACCGGCGGGCTCGGTTCGGATGGCGGGCGATTTATTGGGAGTGAGTAGTAGTGGCGCACTGCTGATTGCAGTTATGCGTAGCCGAACAGTGAGGATCGAATGGTTGACAAGTTTGATTTAAAGAAGGTTTATGGCGTCGGACTGCAAGAAAAAGCACGCACGCGACTGGAAGTAAAAACAAACTTCAGCGAAGAACCCAGAACTGGCATGGTGGTTTTAAAGGTCACGGATAGTGATCCGCAGCGTGCGGCGGCAATGGTGCGCGCCTATGTCGAAGAACTGGATACGCTCATGTCCAAACTGAACAATTCTTCAGCGCGTCGCGAGCGCGAGTTTCTGCAAGACCGGCTGAAAGTCGTAAAGGTTGATATGGAAAGCGCGGAAAAGGAGCTCAGCGAGTTCGCCAGCAAGAACGCAGCGGTAGGTATCAGCGATCAGGTGAGGGCGATGGTGGAAAATGCGGGAAAGCTACAAGGGGAGCTCGTCGCAAGGGAGTCACAACTGGGAGAGGTCCGGCAGATTTATACGGACAGCAGCCCGCAAGTACGGTCCTTGCAGGCGCGCATCACTGAACTTGTAAATCAGCAAAAGAAATTACTGGGGACGTATAGCGGGAAGGCATTTGTCGATGGGAAGGCGCCCATTTCGTTTCCAACATTGCGGCAATCGCCAATATTAGGTGTGCCGTATGAGAGCAAATTCCGGAAATTGAAAATGGAGGAAACGGTTTACGAGATACTGCGGGCGGAATTGGACACGGCAAAGGAACAGGAAGCGAGGGAAAATCCGGCCGTGGAAGTTTTGGATTCCCCCGAAGTGCCAGAGCGCCAATCGATTCCACCACGGCCGTTGATCATCGGCACGGGGACAGGATGCGCGGTAGTTTTGATTGCGGTATGGATTCTCGGGGTAGCACGTTGGCGGGAGATTGACGCGCAACGTGCAGGCATGGTGTTGGCACGGGAGATTTTTGGAACGGTGCGGTGGCGCACTGTGGCGGCAGCGGTGAACGACGCTGAGCAGAACGACGAAGTGGGCAAATGTGATGCAAGAGATGAGGAACGGACCAAAGCACAATCCGCATGATTCGCTTGGGGTCCTAGCGTGGGGGAACAACTCTGGAGCGCGGCCTCATAGTAGAGTGCTCAAGGCATGCCACGCACACTCACTTCAGACGAGCACCTGGATTATGTTGCGTCGCTGCTGGACGACATGTTTCAAATTCCTGGGACCAAGATTCGATTTGGACTTGACGCACTGATTGGATGGATACCGGGGATCGGCGATGCGATGGCGGGGACCGCATCGTTTTTAATTGTGTTTGCGTCGTGGCGGCGCGGCGCGCGAACTGTGACGTTGATGCGCATGCTTGCTAACGTGCTTCTCGAAACGGTGGTGGGAGCGATTCCTGTTGCCGGCGATATTTTCCACGTGGCTTGGAAGGCGAACCGGCGGAATTATCGATTGCTGATACGGGAGCGGGAGCAGCCCGGACATCACACTTGGCGGGATTGGATTTTCCTGGTGATTATGTTGGTTATGGTCATCGCGGCAGTGGCAATTCCCATTGGCATTTTGATTTGGGCATTGCGGTTGCATCCGGTTGTCCAGACTTGAATTCTTTTACGCGCCAACGACAGGAATCAGATCACTAGCTGCACGGACTATTCTGCGAAACTTCAGACCCACGAATTCGAGGAAAATTCAAAACCTAGGAAACTGCAAGACCCACCCTAAAAATCGAGAGTGGGACACCCTCCGCGTCTTTTTGATTTTCGCTACGATTTATTGGCCGGCCTTTTTTCTGGCGGGCTCGAATTCGTCGCCTGCTTGCCATTGGACCAAGGCGGGTTGCGATGCGGCCTGCAGGCCGAGGTCGTAGCCGAACTGCGCGACTTTTGCCAGGCCGGTGAAATCCATTTCGGGGCGGTATTCATCGCTGGGCTGGTGATAGTGATGCTCCACGTAGTCTTTGGCTTGGGCTCGGCCCCAAGCTTCATCGTGGCCTTTGAATTTCATTCCTTCACTGATTGAAAACGAAGGAATTCCCACGCGGGCCAGGCTGAAATGATCGGACCGGTAGTAGTGGCCAGCTTCCGGTTGCGCGTCCGGGCGAATGGCCAAGCCATATTTCTGCGCGGTCTTTTCCACCTGGGGATAAAACGTGGTGCGTTCGGCGCCGCTGATTTCTATCTCTTCAGGATCGCCAATGGGCGCGACGGCGTCGTAATTTAAATCCAAGGTTACTTTTCCAACTGGAGTTGAGAAATGCTTGCCGAGGAACTCTGAGCCGAGCAGGCCTTGTTCTTCGGCGGTGACCGCCGCGAATAAGATGGATCGCGGCGGGGCCTGCTGTGCCTGCGCCCAGGCTCGCGCCAGTTCCAGGATGATGCCGCAGCCAGTGCCGTTGTCTACCGCGCCGTTGTAAATGTTGTCGCCCTTCGCGCTGGTGTCGATGCCCAGGTGATCGTAGTGGGCGGTATACATGACGGTTTCGTCGCGACGATTGGGATCGCTGCCTGGAAGCATGGCGAGAACATTTCTGGAATTAAACGGACGGACGGCGCTGACCACGTGAGCTTTCAGGCGCACTGGTAATTCCACGGGTTTGAAATCGCGCGATTGGGCTTGCTGAAACATTTGGTCGACGTCGGTGCCAGACATGGCTGCCAATTTTTTGGCTACGTCGAGTTGAATCCAGGAGGCGCCTTTCAAGTGTGGGGTTCCATCCAGGCGGAGGTAGGATTTGTCTTTGCCGTTCGAATTGCGCACTACTTCCCAGCTGTAGCTGGCCAGATCGCGGCGATGAATGATGAGTGTGGCGACGGCGCCGTGGCGCGCGGTTTCTTCGTATTTGTAAGTCCAGCGGCCGTAGTAGGTGAGGGCTTTGCCTTTGAAAAACTTGGGATCGTCGGAGGTGGGCTCATTGACGAAAAGCAGGGCAACTTTTCCTTTCAGGTCGATTCCTTTGTAGTCGTCCCATTTATATTCCGGGGCGGTGATTCCGTAGCCGACGAAAACGATGGGGGCGTCAATGTCCGCGACGTCGGTTTGCGTTTCGTTGTGGATGACAAAATCGTCGAGATTTTTCAGTTGCAGCGGTTCTCCGCTTTTAGGAACGAGCGACATAGTTGTATCGGGAAGAGTGGTGATTTTGACCATGGGAACTTCCTGGAAGTAGCTGCCTTGATCACCAGCCGGCTTCAAGCCGTCGAGTGCGAATTGCGTGGCAATGTATTCAGCGGCGATGTCGCTACCGCGCTGCCCCATGCCGCGGCCTTCGAGCAGGTCGCTTGATAGAAACTTCACATGCGCACGAATTTTTTCTGGATCAATACCGGAGGGAGAGGCTGCTTCGGCGGCTTTCTCTCGGTGCTGGGTGCGGGCGGTAAGGTAAGCGCCGCTGGCCGCCAGTAAAATCAAAGCTGTGATAATCGATTTCCGCATGAGTCCCCTTTGACGTGGTTGATTAATTTTTCGGCTGTACTACTTTTTGGTGCGTTCTTTCAGCAAGCCCTTCAACTCGGACATAAATTCCTGTACATCTTTGAAATCCATGTAGACCGACGCAAAGCGCACGTAGGCTACCTTGTCGAGTTTTTTCAGGCCGCGCATGATCATCTCGCCGATTTCCGAGGTAGTCAGCTCGCGCTCGGTGGCCTCGTGTACGACGCCTTCGATCTCGTCCACGATGGCTTCCAGTTTCGGTGTAGCTACCGGGCGTTTCTCGCAAGCCTTGAGCAGACCCTGCAAAATTTTTTGACGTTCGAAGCGCTCTCTGCGGCCGTCTTTCTTGGCGACCATGTAGGGAATTTCGTCGATGCGTTCGTAAGTGGTGAATCGGCGCGCGCATTTGAGGCACTCGCGGCGGCGGCGGATGGTGTCACCTGCGCGGCCTTCGCGTGAATCGATAACCTTATCGTCAATGTGGGCGCAGAAAGGACACTTCACTCGGGCCATCTCCAACGAAACAATTCTACTTTCTGACTTCGAAAAAATTCCTTTTATCTATTGTAACGGAGCCTTATTTCAATGCGCTCATTTCAGCGTGACGGCCGCTACTTTCTTTTCTTCCGCGGCCATGCGCTTCAGCTCGCGCAGGCCCCAACCTTCGTGAATCAACATGGGGACGCCCAGTATGCCGCAACCGGCGAAGGTTATGGCCCACAGCACCATGGAGGCTGCTACCGCGGGTTCTCTTTCTACTCCAAAAATCGCTGTGTATGCAATGATGGCGCCCGCTTGCGAGCCGCCGCCAATGCCCGGCAACTGAATGGTCGAGCCCACCAGTGTAAATGCCAGGACCAGCAAAGAGTCGGCCAAGTCGAGGGTGTGGAGCGTTCCTGTGAAGCTGTGGGAGACCCAGTAATATACCAGGCAGACAACGAACCAGTGCAGTCCGGAATAAATAGTGGCGAGAACTAAATCTTTCCAGGTGCGGATGGTTTGCACGCCGCGAACGAAACCGAGCACGACGCCTGCCAAGGAGCTGCGCCAGCCACCGGCCTGAATTACGGTTTGAAGGCGGCGCTCCAGAAGAGCGGTACCGTGAAGACGTAAATAGATCAGCGCGACGGTGGCGGCCAGCACGCCTGCGAACAAAATTGTTCCGGTGGTTTTGGCGGCGGTTTCCAGCTCGCTGGCGATTTCACCAGAATGCGGACGCATGCCGAAGAGGACCAGCCCTACCGCGGAGATCACGGCAACGCTGGCCATATCGAAAATGCGCTCAAGGACGTAGATGCCGAAGGTGTCGGCAATGGGCAGGTCCTGTTTTTTCGCCAGCAGCAGCGGTCTGACGGGCTCGCCTGCGCGGCCGAGCAGAAAAATGGCAGCGAACCCGGCCAGGGTGAGCTTATAAATTTGCCAAAAATTTGTTTTGCCGATGTTTCGTTGGAAGACTTGCCAGCGCAGGGAGCGGATGCCGTAGCAGGAATAAATGGCCACCATGGCGAGGATGATGTAATAGGGATTGGCGTCGCGCACCGCGTCGAGCAATTTGGAGCCGCTGAAGGTGGCTAGGTGAAGGAGGTTGATCGCCTGGTAGGCAATGATGCCCAAGGCCAGCAATCCAAGCACGACCAATATGGTTTTCCTGGATAGCGAGCGCATGTGCCATGAGCCTACTGGGGGCATGTAGACTCGTCAAGTTGTCGCGTAGTTACTGGCGGAATGCTGTGTACTAGGTGAATTACCGCGGCAGTTGAAGGAGGACTTATGCAGGAAGCTATTTTGAAGCGATTCGAGAGTCCGGATGAGGTGCGCGTTTTCGACAAGGGGCGGTTTGAGATTGTTCACATTGGCGGATTGACGATTGGACGGGCGAGTTATGAACCTGGATGGAAGTGGTCGCAGCACGTTGCTCCTCTGGCGGGCACGCCGCTTTGTGAGGTGGAACACGTCGGGCTTGTAGTTTCAGGGCACGCGGTGGCCGCTTTTGCTGATGGAACGCAGACGGAATTGACGCCGGGAAATTTGTTTTACATTCCGTCGGTGGCGCATGACAGTTGGGTAGTTGGGGATGAGCCTTACGTCTCGCTGCATTTTATGGGGGCCGCGCATTATGCGAAATAGGGCAAGGGCTGCAAACTTTTGCCAATCGGAAGTTTGAGTTGGACGTAATATGAGTCTTATGAAGAAGGCTGTCGGCGGTGCGCATAATTTAATTATTTTCCTGTGCCTGGCAGCTGCTTTGTTGTTCGCGTTAGCGCCTACTGTCGCTGCGCTGGTTTTAAAATTACTTGTTCCTGAGTGGTTCGTTGTTGCGCTTGTCGTCATCGCCGTAGTCCCGACGCGAAAAGACACCTGCATTCCACAGTTAGGTTCATCGCTTTCTGTTTTCTCTCCGCGGCCTCCCCCGATTCAGTAGCTCTCTGCACCCGCAGTTAACCGCCCACCAAAATTGAACGCTTCTCGCGTGTGATCGCGTCACTGCGATCTCGCATACACATGTAATGCCTGCGTTCGTTCGAGGAAAAAATGGGATTCAAATTATTCGTGCGCAGGATTGCTATGGCGTTCATATTGGGGGGATATTCGGTGTTGGGAGTGGGAATGAGCCGAGAAAAAATCGAATCGTTGATGCACGCGATGAATCAATCGAACGTCGAAATGTCGATTTCTGATGATTACAACGAAGACGATCTGAAAGAAACTCCTACCGAATCTGGCGGCGCCTAAATCGTGAAATTAACATTTAGTTCAAACTTTTAGGCTCGCTGCCTCGTATTGTTGCTTGGGGCCGTGCGGCTAGAATTCAAACCCAAGTCCCACGCTGTAAATCGAGCGTGGGGCACCCTCCGCATGACGTACATTTGGGTGTGGCAATCAGGTGCGGGCTCGGACCAAGAGTTGAGAGGCTTGCATGCGAGTGGTCGTGGAAAATCTTAGTAAGGAATATCGGGGTGGCGCGCAACGGGTGCGGGCGCTGAGTGATGTGCAGTTTTCGCTGGGCCCTGGGGTGCTTGGTCTGCTGGGGCCTAATGGGGCTGGGAAATCGACGCTGATGCGTATTCTGGCGACGATTACTCAGCCGTCGTCTGGGCGCGTTTTGTGGAATGACGCGGACATTGCACGGCAGCCTGACGGGCTTCGCGAGGTGCTCGGTTACTTGCCGCAGGATTTTGGGGTTTATCCACACCTGAACGCCATCGAATTTCTGGAATACCTCGCCGCGGTGAAGGGCGTCAGTGCGGGCGCGGCGCGCACGCGGATCCGTCAGCTGCTCGAACTCGTGAACCTTACCGGGGCGGCCAAGAGGCCGCTGGGCGGCTACTCGGGCGGCATGCGGCAGCGCATCGGTATTGCGCAGGCGCTGCTGAACGATCCGCAGCTTTTGATTGTAGATGAGCCGACGGCAGGGCTTGATCCAGAAGAGCGGGTGCGATTTCGTAATTTACTTTCGGAACTATCCGGAGAGCGCATTGTGATTTTGTCGACGCACATTGTTTCTGACATCGAGGCGGTGGCGACGAGCATCGCCATTATGGAGCACGGGCGCCTGCTTGCGCATGACTCGCCAGAGGCATTGCTTGCTTCGGTGGCCGGGAAAATCTGGGAAGTGGTGATTCCCAGCGCGGAGTTACCGGCGCTGCGGCAGAAATATCTGGTCAGCAGCGCGGCACATCGGGGCGACGGCATTCACGCACGAGTGGTGGCCGGGGCTGCGCCAGACAAGGCTCTTCGGCCACTCGATCCTTCTTTAGAGGACGCGTACCTGTTCGCACTGGCCAGCCACCGTATTTCTGGTGCTGGCGTGAGTGCGTCGAGCGGTTCGGCGGCGTGACACACGCGGCTGGCAGTCGTGTCCCGGTAATTTTGGCCATCGCTCGGGCGGACTTTCTAGAGCGGGTGCGGCGTTACAGTTTTCTTTTCACAGTGGGCTTCGCGCTGTATCTCGGTTACCTGACCATCGCCGGCAATCTGGTGCTGCAAGTGGGACACGTGCGCGGAATTTTCAACTCCGCATGGGTTGGCGCGTTGTTGTCTATTGTCGCCAGCGCGTTTATTTCACTGGCGGGTTTTTATTTCGTTAAAAATACGATTCAGCGGGATCGTGAAACGCGCGTCGGACAGATTCTAGCTGCGACGCCGCTCTCGAAATTTATTTACGTACTGGGCAAAGTGTTCAGTAACCTAACGGTGCTGACATTGATAATTGCGGTGCTAGCGCTGTCGGGAATTGCGATGCAGTTGGTGCGCGGTGAAGACCGGCACATCGAGATTTGGAATTTAGTGGCGCCATTTATATTTCTGGCGCTTCCGGCGATGGTGGTAGTTGCAGCGATCGCGGTACTGTTCGAGACGATTCCCTTTTTGCGCGGTGGATTTGGCAACGTCGCGTATTTTTTTGTGTGGACCGCGCTGCTCAGTATGCCTTTAGTTATCGGCCGACACGCGTCCGACCTGATTGGTATTTCGCTGGTTGCAGACAGTGCGCGAGAGGCGGCGCATCTTTCGGCGGAGAATGGCGGGGTCACGTTCTCGCTGAGTTTTGGTCAGATAGCAGGGCCGCTCTCCACGTTTCGGTGGGACGGGCTTAGCTGGACGACAGATATCCTTGTGAGCCGTCTTGCGTGGGTGGCTTTGGCATTTGGGATCGTAATTGTTTCGGCGCTTTGGTTTGACCGGTTCGATCCGTCTCGCGGGAGAGCGTTACGCGAGGAGACCGAGGAGCGAGTTGCGGCGGCGTGTGAAACCCAACTCGCAAATGGCGCGGCCACTGTGCGGGTTAGCGCCGCGACGCTAACGCCGTTGGCCGCACGCGCGGCTGACTGGCGTTTTGTTTCGATGCTCGGAGTTGAGCTAAGGCTCATGTTGAAGGGACAAAAATGGTGGTGGTATGCGGTGGCTATGGGCTTGGCGATTGCCTCGGCAGCGATTCCTTCAGCAGACGCGCGCGGGATACTTCTGGCATGTGCTTGGATCTGGCCGGTGTTGCTGTGGTCTTCGATGGGTGTGCGCGAAACACGCGATCAGACGTATCAACTTATTTTTCCCGCGCCGCATCCGATCAGCCGGCAACTGCCCGCGACTTGGTTGGCGGGGGTTCTTGTGGCCTTACTCACTGGCGGCGGTTTCGGGTTGCGAATCTTACTCACGGGGAATATTCGCGGAGTGCTGGCTTGGTTGGTGGGCGCGCTGTTCATTCCGACGTTGGCATTAGCGCTGGGCGTTTGGAGCGGGACGGGCAAGCCGTTTGAAATTTTGTACACCTTGTTGTGGTATGTCGGCCCAATGCATGCCATTCCCCAACTTGATTTCATGGGCTCGGCCGCGGGCACTTCTGCGACTCGCTATCCAGTGATTTATCTGGCGCTCGCGGGCATTTTCGGCGTTACTGCACTGGCGGGCCGACAACGGCAACTTCACTCCTGACAATCCCGCAATTAGTCACCATTCATGGCAGCCAGTCGCTCCGTATTGACTTAAGTCGGTTTGACATAACGATACGAACCGTATTGAATTGTGTGCACTGACTTTTGGTTGCTGGGGGTTTCAATGAACGTCAGCAAGCGTCCTGTAGTGGAATACGGCTTTTGGCGGTTTGGTTGGACTCGATTTGCGCTTTTAGCGCTGTTTATGACGATGAGTTGGTTGCAGCCCGCCTGGGGACAAGTGGCTGCGAGCATTTCAGGCATTGTGGCCGATTCGTCGGGAGGGCCGGTAGGTTCGGCTGCGGTGACCGCGAAGAACACTGAAACCGGAGCGGTGCGAATGGCCACGACTGATAATGCGGGACGCTATCAGAGTGTTTCGCTGGCGATTGGTCCGTACGAAGTTTCAGTGCGCAAGAGCGGCTTCCAGGAAGCGATCAGGAGCGGGATCCGGCTGGTGGTGGGCCAGGAAGCGATCGTGGATCTCACGCTACAGGTCAGCGCGGTGACGGCCGAAGTGCGAGTGTCTGAAGATGCTCCGCTGGTGAGCCCTACGACGCAAGATATTTCGGGGCTCGTCGGCGAGCAGCAGGTGAAGGATCTTCCTCTTAATGGGCGCAGCTATGACTTGTTGCTGCCGCTCAATCCGGGGATTGTGAATTTCACCTCGCTAAAAACTGGGGGGACGGGGATCTCGAATTCCACTACCGGAAATAACTTCGCCGTTTCCGGGAACCGGCCACAGCAAAATCTTTTTTTGCTGAACGGAGTGGAATATACCGGGGCCGCGGAGAACAACATGCAGCCGGGGGGGACGAGCGGCATGCTTCTGGGTGTAGACGCGGTGCGCGAATTTAATGTGCAACGGGATTCTTATGGAGCCGAATTTGGCAAACACCCGGGCGGGCAAGTAGTGATCCTGACGCAATCGGGATCGAATGAATGGCATGGGACGGCATTTGAGTTTCTGCGTAATAACGCGCTGGATGCGCCGAATTTTTTCGATCAGGGAGATGCTCCGCCATTCCAGCGGAACCAGTTTGGGGGCTCGATGGGAGGGCCGCTTCAGAGAGACAAAACATTTTTGTTCGCGAATTACGAGGGATTTCGCCAACACCTGCACCAGACCTCAGCCGCCTTCGTTCCTGACGCGGCATCTCGTGCTTCGGCTGTACCAAGCGTCCAGCCGCTGTTGAATTTGTGGCCTACGCCGCCCGTTGGCGCACCGGATTTCAGCGGCATTGCCGAGGTGTTCGGCAGCCCGTTGCAAACAGTTCGCGAGGATTTCGGGACGGTGCGGGTGGATCACACGTTCTCTTCGCGGGATACGTTTTCGGGAATTTACACCGTTGATGACGGCGACGATTTCACCGCAACCCCGAGCAATCCCTATAGCAGCGACGTGGTCGCGCTACGGGAACAGGTGCTGTCCTTCGAGGAAACGCATGTTTTCTCGCCATCGTTGGTGAACACCGCGAGAGTCGGTTTCTCGCGCGCCGCTTATTTTTTTACAGGAGAGCCGACGCCGGGGACGCCAGCGGCGAGCGTGCCGGGATTTCTGGTCGGACTTCCAGTCGGAGCGGTAGTAGTGGGGGGAAGCGCGGCGTCCAACCCGCAAGCGCAAATCGGACTGGCCGGCAGCAATAACGGCAGCAACTTGAGGATCGCGCGGAATTTATATACGTACGAGGATCATCTGACCATGACGCGGGGGCGTCACCAACTGGAATTTGGCGGGTGGTTCCAGCAATTTCAATCCAACGAAACGCTTGCGCTAAGCCAATTCGGGCAGGCGACTTTCACCAGCCTGCAGACGTTTTTGAAGGGCACGATTTCCAGCTTTTTGTTCGATCCGGCTCCCACGGAATTAAATTGGCGCTCGTTGTTTGGCGCGTGGTTCGTGCAAGACACGTTCCGGATTCGTCCAAAATTAACGGTTACGCTAGGTTTTCGAGACGAGTTTTCAACCGGCTGGAACGAAGCGCATAGCCGGGCTTCGAACTATACATTTTCAAATGGGATAATCTCCACGAACCCGCTCATTGGGCCTTCGCTGTTTACTGTAAACAACGCAAAATTTTTGCCTCAGCCGCGCGTTGCGGTGGCGTGGAGTCCCTTCAGGCAGGGGAGTTCATTCAGCAAGGGAACAGTAATTCGCGCGGGATTCGGGATGTATAACGATCTCCAGGATGCTTTGGGATATCGCGCCGATCAGAACGCTCCCACCAATCCCACCTATACGACTCCGTTATTGGTGTCGCAACTTCCGATCAATCCGGGAGGACCATTTCCCGCCACCGTGAAGCTTATTCCCGGAGGAGTCCAGCCGGACATGAAAACCCCGACGCTGATTTCTTATTCGCTGAGAGTGCAGCAGCAGCTTTCGCCGAATACCTCGCTGACGTTGGGTTATGTCGGGAGTCATGGGTACCACGAAATTATCGGCGTCGACACGAATGAGCCTTTTCAGGTGATTTGTCCGGCAGCGCCGTGCCCGGCGACCTATCCCAAGACGTTTCCTGTAGGGATAGCAGGCACGCCTGTGCCGGCGGGCGCGTACTTCGTGCCTACGACAACGAAAGCTAATCCGGCTCTCGCGAATACCTGGACGTATTTTTCGGAAGGGGTTAGTTCTTACAACGCGCTGCAGGTGGATTTGAACAGGCGGTTCAGCGACGGTTTAACGCTGCGAGGCGTTTACACTTTTTCTAAAGTTTTGGACGATGGAGATTCCGTAAACGCGACGACGTCGGGCGGCGGGCCCGCGCTGGCGTCGAGTCCTTTCAATCTGCGTTCCGATAAGGGTCGGGGAACTTTCAACGTTACGCACGTTGCGGTAGCGAATGCAACGTATGCGCTGCCGATCGGCCGCGGAGGCCGGTTTTTTAATAATGGAGAGGGTTTTGCGAGCGGGCTGATCAGCGGTTGGATGGTCAACTCGATCGTGACATTGCAGACCGGGTTTCCGTTTTCTCCGCAGCTGAGCTACAACCCTTCGAACAATGGGGACACGCGGAATCCCGTGCGGCCTTTCGCGAATCCAGCTTTCAGCGGGCCGGTGATCATTGGGAGTCCGACCAAGTGGTTTGATCCCAATGCGTTTTTAGCGCCCAGCAATATCCCGGCAAACGGGGGATTTTACGGGAACGTCGGCAGAGATACGTTGGTCGGCCCGGGGTTGGCCACTTGGGATTTTTCCGCATTGAAAGACACGCGAATCACGGAGCGACTGAATATTCAGTTCCGTGCGGAGATTTTTAATCTTTTGAATCGGGCGAATTTCAATTTGCCTAATGCGGTGGTGTTCACGCCCTCGGGAGTATCGCCAACGGCAGGAGCGATTACCAGCACGTCGACCACGTCGCGGCAGGTACAGTTCGGTTTGAAGTTGCTTTGGTGAAATTGCAATTTGAGAGATTTTGAATCTGGAGCGAATTAGCCGCCGCTTACGAAGTGGACGATTTCGTAGCGGTCGCCGGGTTGAATGGCGGTATGGGGCCACTGCGGGCGCGGGAGGATTTCGAGGTTGCGTTAGTAAAGCCGAAACAATACTTCGATGGTTATCCAACCAGCTATGGGACGATGAGCGGCGTCTCGAGCGGGATTGAAGCGCCAGCCGCGAACCGTTTGCAAGCTGCGCTCGTCCAGACCCATGCCAATCCCCTTGGTCAAAGAAACCTGGGCCGCACCTCCATCTGCTGTTACGAGCACTTCGAGTGTCACACTTCCCTGCACTTTTGACGCGCGTGCTTCGTCGGTGTACTGCGGATTCGGGCAGTACACGCAACTGGGTCTGGAGAATCCAGCGTGATATGGGGCACCGGAAAATCCCTCACCGACGAGACCGTTGCCGCCGTCACCAACCGAATCGCCCTTTGCATTACCAATCGTGTTACCTGTACCCGGTCCAGCGGAATCGGTTTTTTCTTTCATCCATGGAAGCCCGATGTCGGCAACCGCCGTAAGTACAGCGGGCGCGTCAGGATCGAGGATTGTCGGCGGCACAGCGAGTCGGGGATCCATCTTCTGCGGAAGCGAAGGCTTCAACAACTGGATAGACGAAAGCGCTGGGAGATGACCGGAGGTCGCGGGGAGCGGATCGCGATTACCACCACTGCCGGAGCCACTGGACGGATCAGGGCCTATAAGATGGCGCAAGAGCTCTGGGGAGAGGGCTGTTAGTTGATGCGAAGAGTCGCCCGCTGGTGTACGCAGTGGTTTTTGCGCGGAGGGGTGAACAGCCCAAATGGCCAACGCCGAAATTATTGCGGCATGCATAAGCATGGAACCATATTGCGCGCGGCCAAGACGCGATCCTTTGCGAAGGTCCACGAGATGGAGAGGCGCGCCATTGGCGCTGGAGAGGCTTAGGCCAGTGTGGTGAGCGAGCTGTTGTGCATTGCTGCAAACGCGAGAAAGCCAAGATTCATTCGAGTCTTGGGATGCGGGGACGAAACGCGGGAGGAAGTCGGGCATGGACGGACCTCGATAACCGCCTCAATCTTTGCGTCTCACCAATGCGAGGCGGACGGTTGATGTGCACTGAGAATGCAGCGCGCGCTTCGAGGGTTGCTTTCAAAGGCGGGAAATTCGTCGGGGTACAGTTCGCGAAGAAGGCTAGCCGCCGCCTACGAAATGGACGATTTCGTAGCGGTCGCCGGGTTGAATGGCGGTGTTGGACCACTGTGGACGCGGGAGGATTTCGAGGTTGCGTTCAACGGCGACGCGTGCGGCGAGGAGATTCAAGTCACGCAGTAAATCGGCTACTGTGGCGCCTTGCGGGGTTTCGCGGCGCTCTCCATTGACAATGATTGGGTGAGACGCTTCCATCTTCCCAATTCTACCCTATCGATATTAATTGCGGCCAAGTTCGCTACTGATGCTTGTTGGCTAAGCGACTGGAACGCGTTGGCGGGCACGCAACTGGAAACGCAAGATGGCTTTCGCTGGGCCGCGTGCAGCTTCAATTAGTAAAGTGGCGTTGGAATCGCCGAGACGCGGCATGTCGAAGGCGAGATGAGCTTCACCTGTGACGGCGGATTCCGAGGTGAAATTGGCGGGTTCGGCGGCGCCGGATACAGATGCAGTGATTTTTGCGCCGGAGACTGCCTGAGCTTGCGCGTCGGTGACACGCAATTGCAGAGTGACACGCTTGCCAGCGAGCCAAGTTTTGGGGTTGAGCAATTCGATGCGTAGAGATTCAGCGGGAGCGGCGTTTTTTATCGATGCCTGCGAAGTAACGGTTTTAGTCGGCGCTGGTGGCACCGGCGGCGTGGGCACAGGCAGATGGAGCGTTCCAGTGCGAATTTCTTCCAGCACCTGACAGTGTTGTTCATCGACGCGCAGCTTGAGAGCTTTTTCGCTGTCGGCGTTAAGTGGCAAGAGGTCCAGATAATTATTGGTGCGGCGATGCAGCACGCGGCCACCGGCGTAAACGGTGGTGTCGATTAGCGCACTGGAAGCGCCGGCATCTTCGGTCTGCACATGATACTTGTGGGCGCCGACGCTAACATTTGTGTTATGACCAAAGATCATGGCGATGGGCCCCGGTGAACGCGCGGCAGAGCACGAACGCGAATAAGCACTATTATAGAGGTTCTCGCCGAGGATTTGACCGAGCGGTAGTCGAGTCGTTATTATAACGTTTCGCTTATGGGCGGTTCCGACCTACATAGTTACGCTCCACTTCTGGTACACCTGCTGATCGCAGCGGCACTCGCTGGTATGTTGACGGCTGTTTCGGTATTAATTGGCTGGCGCCGACCAAGCCGCGTAAAACAAGAACCCTACGAATGTGGGGTGCCCCCGACGGGAGACGCACGCGAGCCCTTTTCGGTGCGATTTTATTTAGTGGCCATGGTTTTTATTCTGTTCGACGTGGAAGCGATTTTTCTGTACCCCTGGGCTTACATTTTTCGCAGCTTGCGATGGTATGGATTCGCAGAGATGATGATTTACATTGCGATCCTGCTGGTGGGTTACCTATATCTCTGGAAAAAAGGCGCGCTGGACTGGCAAAAATAACTACTTGTAAATAAAACGGGCGCACGGGATTAAAAGCTTTGACGGAGAATTCCAACCAAAACGCTAATGTTGTAGGCGGACGCTTGTCGTCGATCGAGCACTTGCGCGCGTGGGATAAGAACGCCGTTGCGGAAGTGGTGGAATATCGCGGCGAAACGACCATCGTGGTGCCGCGTGAATTGTTGCGGGCTTCCGCGGCGCGCTGCCGCGACGCTGCTTCGATGCAATTTAATCTGCTGACGGACGCGACGTGCCTGGATCGCCACCCGTATGAGCCGCGATTTGAAGTGGTTTATCAGCTGGTGTGTATTTCGCGGCGCGAAAAATTGCGATTGAAAGTGCGCTTGCCTGGGAAAGATCCGGTGATTGATTCGCTGGTGCCGGTGTGGCCAGGCGCGAACTGGCTGGAGCGCGAGATTTTCGATTTATTCGGGATTCATTTCAACGAGCATCCGGATTTGCGGCGCATTGTGCTTCCCGATGATTGGGAAGGTTATCCACTGAGGCGGGATTATCCGGTGGAAGGCTACCGGGATATTCCGGTGATGCCGCTGGGCTTCACGAAGACATCCATATGACCACGGTAGAAACAGCAGTCGGCCAAGCAAAAACGATGGTCCTTAATATGGGGCCGCAGCACCCTTCGACGCACGGGGTGTTGCGCATTTTGTTGGAGCTGGATGGCGAGACGGTGGTGAAGGCCGTTCCCGATCTCGGATATCTGCATACCGGCATTGAGAAATCGTGCGAAGACAAGACGTATTCACAGGCGATCACGTTGACCGACCGAATGGATTATTTGAATCCGCTGGGAAATAACCTGGTGTATTGCATGGCGGTGGAGAAGCTGCTCAACCTGGAGGTGCCCAAGCGCGCGCAATACATCCGGGTGATGATGGTGGAGCTGCAGAGAATTTCTTCCCACCTGGTTTGGCTAGGGACGCACGCCATCGATTTAGGCGCGATGTCGGTGTTTCTGTATTGCTTCCGCGAGCGCGAAGAGATTTTGAAGATTTTTGAGATGTTCGCCGGGCAGCGGATGATGACCAGCTACATTCGCATTGGCGGCGTGGCGTTGCAGCCGCCCGCGGGATGGCGGCAAGCGATTGAGCGCTTCTTGAAATACATGCCCAGCCGCGTGGATGAATACGAAACGCTTCTGACGGGAAACCGCATCTGGATGGGGCGCACGAAAAACATTGGATATATCAGCGCGGAAGATGCGATTGCGTTGAGTATGACGGGTCCGACGATTCGCGCGGCGGGTGTGGCTTACGATAACCGCAAATTGTTTCCGTATTCGAGTTATGACGAATTTGAGTTTGATGTGCCGACGCGCACGGATTCGGATTGTTTCGGGCGATACATGATCCGGGTGGCGGAGATGCGCGAAAGCCTGAACATCGTGCGCCAGGCGCTGGACAAGATTACGGATGACGGCGCGATCAAGGCCGAGGCGCCCGGAATCGTGCCGCCAGCGCGCGAGAAAATGAAGACGGAGATGGAAGCGCTGATTTATCACTTCAAAATTTTTACTGAAGGATTTTCGCCGCCGGCTGGAGAAGCGTTTGTGACCGTGGAATCGCCGCGCGGGGAGTTGGGTTGTTTTATTGCTAGCGATGGATCGCCAAAACCGCTCCGTGTGCATTTCCGTTCGCCGTCATTCATAAATTTGCAGGCTTTGCCGAAATTGGTGGAAGGGCAACTGATTTCAGATGTGATCGCGTGCATCGGGACCATCGATATCGTGCTGGGCGAGGTGGATCGCTAGATGGCACTGCAAATGTCCCCGGAATTAACGGCGCGATTCGAACGGCTGCAGAATGCGTATCCGGTGAAGCGCAGCGCGCTGATTCCCATGCTGATGTATGCCCAGGATGAGTTTGGGTATATCAGCGATGAAGTGATTGCGGAAATTGCGGCGCGGCTGGAGCTGCGCACCGTGCAGGTCGAGGAGACGCTCGAGTATTACTCCATGCTGCATCGCAAGCCGATGGGGAAATATCACGTACAGGTGTGCACCAACGTGGCGTGCATGCTGCGCGGCGGAAATGAATTATTGGATCGGGCGAAGAAGCGGCTGGAAATCGGACACAAGGAAGTTACCAAGGACGGGATTTTCTCGCTCGAAGAAGTGGAGTGCATCGGGGCTTGTACTGGGGCGCCAGCGTTGCAGATTAATTATGATTTTTACGAGAACCTGACGCCCGTGACCTTCGATCGCTTGATTCAGGAATTGGACTACGGCAGGAAAGCTGAGCCGGTGTCGGTTATTTCCGGGGCGTTGCATCCGCGAGAACCGGGAGAGATCCCGGTCATCAGCAAGCGCTGGGGTATTGAGAACTCGACAAAGATTGATGTGTTTTTGCAAAACGGCGGATACCAGGCGCTGGATAAAGCGCTGAAGCAGATGACGCCGGAATCGATCATCGATGAGATGAAGAAGTCGAATCTGCGCGGGCGTGGCGGCGCGGGATTTCCCACTGGGATGAAGTGGTCGTTCGTGCCGAAAGATTCTCCAAAAGTGAAATACGTGATTTGCAACGCGGACGAGTCGGAGCCGGGTACTTGCAAAGACCGGCCGTTGATGGAAATGGATCCGCACCAACTGATCGAGGGCATGGTGATTGCGGGGCGCGCGATTGGGTCGCATCAGGGATTTATTTATATTCGCGGCGAATATCGCTACGTGCTGGACATTGTGCAGGGCGCGATCACCGAAGCGTACGAGCGCGGATACCTGGGCAAGAATATTCTAGGGTCGGAATTTGATTATGATTTGTTGATTCATACCGGCGCGGGCGCATACGAGTGCGGTGAAGAATCGGCGCTGATGGAATCGCTGGAAGGCAAGCGAGGCTATCCGCGAATCAAGCCTCCCTTCCCTGCCGTGGTTGGCCTGTATGGCTGCCCGACGATTATCAATAATGTGGAAACGTTAAGCGCAGTGCCCGCAATTATTCTGGGCGGCGGCGAAGCGTACGCAAATTTGGGGACGCCGAAAAATGGCGGCACGCGATTGCTGTGCGTCGCGGGACATGTCAACAAGCCGGGGATTTATGAAATTCCGCTGGGCATGAACATGAAGGAATTTATTTATGGCATGGCCGGCGGAATCACCGGTGGGAAGAAACTGAAAGCGGTGATCCCGGGCGGCAGTTCGTGTCCACTACTAACCGCCGACGAGATCGATATACCGATGGATTACGATTCGGTGGCCAAAGCAGGGTCGATGCTGGGGTCGGGCGGCATGGTGGTGATGGACGAAAATACCTGCATGGTGGATATGGCGCGGCGGATTATGCATTTTTACGCGCATGAGTCGTGCGGATGGTGCATTCCCTGCCGCGAAGGCACGACGTGGCTGCGCAAGATGCTGGAGCGGCTGCACGCAGGATACGGGCGCGAGCAGGACATCGATATGCTCAGCGAGCTTTCGAAAAATATTCTGGGGCGAAGTTTCTGCCCGCTTGGCGATGCCGCGGCGATGCCGACGATCAGTATTGTGCAGAAGTGGCGGAATGAATTTGAGGATCATCTCCACGAACGTTGCGCGTACAAATCCGCTGAGGCGATGCTGGCTGGTTCTCGATAGACGAATGACCTTACTCAATGGCTGACCAAAAACTTATCACGCTGAAGATTAACGACCAGGACGTGCGAGTGTCGCCTGGGACGCTGGTGATTGAAGCGACGCGGCGCATCGGCACGGAAGTGCCATCGTTCTGCTACTACCCTGGGTTGACGTTGCAGGCGGCTTGCCGCATGTGCCTGGTGGAAGTGGAGAAGATGCCGAAACTGCAGACGGCGTGCACGTTGGTGGCGACCGAAGGCATGATCGTGCGCACTAATACCGAACAAGTGCGCAACGCCCGGAAGTACATGCTGGAATTCTTGCTGACCAATCACCCACTGGATTGCCCGGTGTGCGATAAGGGCGGCGAGTGCGAACTGCAGGACATGGTTTTCCGCTACGGGGCGGATAGCAGCAGGTTTATCGAGGAAAAAATTCACCGGCCGGAAGAAAAGTGGTCGGAGCTGGTGTACTACGATGCGCCGCGGTGCATTTTGTGTTTCCGGTGCGTGCGCGTTTGCGATGAGGGCATGGACGTGAAGGCGCTGGGTGTGGGAATGCGCGGCGCGAACAGCGTGATTATTCCGAACCGCGGAGATCACCTGGACTGCGAAGAATGCGGGATGTGCATTGATATTTGCCCGGTGGGCGCGCTGACCAGCGGGACTTATCGTTATAAGACGCGGCCGTGGGAGATGAAATACGCGCCGACGATCTGCACGCATTGTTCGAATGGCTGTAAGACCACGCTGAGCGTGAGAAATCACGAGATCATGCGGTCGAACAACCGGGATCTTTCCGGGATTAACAAGGACTTTTTGTGTGTGAAGGGGCGATTCGGGTTTGATTTTACCAAACACCCTGAGCGCGTAAAGCAGCCGTTGCTGCGACGCGGAAGCGAGCTTTATCCCGTTTCGTGGGAAGAGGCGGCGCAGGCGGCGGCGACGAAACTGAAGAATGTTTTTGATAAGGGCGGGAAAGATTCGATCGGATTTATCGGTTCGAACCGCACGTCGAACGAAGAAAATTATCTGTTTCAGCGACTGGCACGACAAACATTTGGAACCAACAACGTGGATCATCACCGCACGGTGGACTATACCGGGCTGGTGACCGCACTGGGCGACCGCGCGCACGATTCGATGCTGACGATGGAGCAGTTGTACGAATCGAAAGCGGTGCTGGTGATAGGAAACGATCCGACCAATCAGAACCCGCTGGTGGCGTGGCAGATTCGTTCGGGGATACGGCATTTTGGGACGAAGCTTTTCATTATTAATGCGCACGAGATCAAACTGACGCGGAAGGCCACGCAGTTTGTGAAGATTCAGGCTGGGCACGAAGGCGCTGCGCTCGGATATCTGGCGCATGAGCAAGGGAATCTGGCGCCGGGCTTGGTGGAACAGCTGGTGCAGCTGAAGGCTGCGCTGGAAGCGGAGTCGGACGTCGCGATCGTTTTTGGGGAAGAAGTTTCGGGCGCGGCGATTGGGTTGCTTGTGAATTTTGGTTCGAAACTGCCGGGCAAAACGCGCTACATGGCGCTGGGCGATTATGCGAATTCGCGAGGGGCGGCGGATATGGGCGTGCTGCCGGACCGGTTGCCGGGATATGCGTACACGGATAACGCCGCGGCTCGGGAAAAGCTCGAGGAAATCTGGGGCGGGGCGATTCCTTCGCACGCGGGGATGACCGCGCCGCAAATGGTGGAAGCGGCGCAAGCTGGAAAATTGAAAGCGTTATACGTGATGGGTGCGAATCCGCTGGCGCATTTTGGGGCGCTGGGCGCGGGGCGCGGGCGATTGGAATTGTTGATCGTGCACGAAATGTTTTTGACGGAGACCGCGAAACAGGCCGACATTGTTTTTCCCGCGGCGTCGGCTTACGAGAAGGACGGCACGGTAACGAACACGGCGGGCGAGATACAGATGCTGCGCAAGGGCGTGGAGATTATGGGCACGCGCTCGGATTTTGATTTGCTGCGCATCGTGTCCCATCAAATGGAGCGCCTGGGAGTGGGCCAGGCGTTTCACTACAAGTCGCCGGCGGCGGTTTTTGAGGAAATTCGCAAGACTGTTCCGGGTTATAGCGTGCAGCCGGGCGCGTTATTGGAGGGTGCAGCGGAGCCGACGCGTCTGGGCTTCAGCCGGAATGGCCACGCGCCGTATGACGTGCCGGTGGGATTGATACGCTCGGCGCACGACACGCTGTTTACGAGCGGCACCCTCGGGAGATTTTGCACCATGATGGAATCTCTGCCGGAAGCGGCGGAGACGGAAGTCACCTCGTGAACGCTTTCCTCTCTCCCTATGCGTGGCTGATTATCACGGTTGTGAAAGTGTTGCTGCTGCTTTTTATTGTGCTGACCGTGAATGCGTATCTGACATGGTTTGAGCGCAAAGTGGTGGCGCACATCCAGTCGCGCTGGGGACCGCACCGCGTGGGGCCGCACGGATTGCTGCAGCCGATGGCGGACGGGTTGAAATTTTTATTCAAGGAAGATCCGACTCCCGCGGGAGTGGATCGCTTTGTTTATTTTCTGGCGCCGCTTTTGGCGCTGGCGCTAGCGCTGACTTCCATCGCGATTATTCCGTTTGGGCCGGATCCCCTGCCCTGGAAAATATTGGGACAGACCATTTATCTGGGAATTTTGCCGCCGAATGTGAATATCGGGATTCTGGCGCTGTTCGCGATTACCGCGCTGGGCGTGTATGGAGTGGCCCTGGCGGGATGGTCATCGAACAGCAAATATCCGCTGCTTGGGGGTCTGCGCAGCTCGGCGCAGATGATCAGCTATGAATTGGCGCTGACGCTTTCGGTGGTGGGCGTGCTGCTGATCGCAGGCAGTTTTAATTTGACGGAAATAATCAATGATCAGACTAGCCGGTATGGGATTCTGGGTTGGAACATCTTTCCGCAATTTCTGGGTTTCATTTGCTTTTTTATCGCGGCGGTGGCGGAAACGAATCGCGTGCCGTTTGATTTGCCGGAAGCGGAATCGGAGCTGGTGGCAGGATTTCACACGGAGTACGCCAGCTTTAAATTCGCGATGTTTTTCATCGCGGAATACACCAGCATGATTACGGTGTCGTGTTTATGCGCGATTTTATTTTTTGGCGGCTGGCTGTCTCCCTTCCCTGCTACGTGGACGTGGACCTATTATTTGCCGACGGTATTGCTGCTGCCGGCGGGTTTGTGGGTGATCTGGGACGGGCTGCGCTACGAAACGATTTTTGGCAAGGTGATTTTGCCGGGGATTGGCGCGGTGATGTGCATCCTGGCGATCGCGCTGGTGATTTTCCCGGGAGTGAATAATTACATCCAGGCACCGTTCTGGCTGCTGTCAAAGATTTTTGTGTTTTTGTTTGTGTACGTGTGGATGCGCGGAACTTTGCCGCGTTTGCGTTATGACCAGTTGATGGCCTTCGGGTGGAAGATGCTGCTACCGGTTTCCATCGCTAACGTGGTGATTACGAGCTTCGCGATTTTAAGGTGGGGCGCAATAAAATGACCGCGTCGCTGATCATTTTCTTTGTGCTGGCAGCGCTGGCGGTGGGCGGCGCGCTGAGCTTGATATTTCAAAAGCATCCGATTCACAGCGCGCTGTCGCTGATCGTGGTGATGGTGGCGCTGGCGGGCTTATATCTGTTGCTAGGCGCGGAGTTTGTGGCGGCGGTGCAGATTATCGTTTATGGCGGCGCGATCATGGTGCTGTTTGTGTTCGTAATCATGCTGCTGAATGCGGGGATTGAAGAGCACACCAACTTTTCGAAACTTGCGGGATTTCCCGGGCTGCTGTTGGCGTTCGCGCTGACCGGATTTATCGCGGCGACGATTGCGCGCTCGACGGACACGGTGCAGGCGGCGGCGCAACCAGGGAATATGGCGTCCACCAAAGACTTATCGACGATGATTTTCAAGGATTTTGTCTACCCCTTTGAGCTGACTTCGTTTCTGATTCTCGTGGCGGTGCTTGGTGCAATCGTGCTGGCGCAGCGGGAGAAGGCTTAGGCGATGATTCCCACGAACTATTACATCGTACTGAGCGCCATTTTGTTCGGGCTGGGCGTGCTGGCGTTTATTTTCAAACGCAACATCATTTCGATTTTTATGTCCATCGAGTTGATGCTCAATGCGGTGAACCTGGCGTTTGTGGCGTTCAGCCAGGCGATGCATAAGCTGGACGGGCAAGTATTTGTGTTGTTCGTGATTGTGGTAGCTGCGGCTGAAGCGGCGGTGGGGCTGGCGATTATTATTCTTACGGCGCGCAACCGGCAATCGTTGAACGTAGAGCGCGTGGACCTGCTGAAACTCTAAATGCCGATACTTGAACATCTGTGGATCATTCCACTGTTGCCGCTGCTTGGCGCGACGGTGAATGGGCTATTTGGCAGGACGTGGCCGAATAAAATTGTAAATAGTGTGGCGATTGGGGCTACCGGGCTTTCTTTCCTGGCTGCGCTCGAAGCGGTGCGTGAGTTTTTCCTTCTGTCTCCAGAACAAATTCCGTGGGTAAGGCAATATTTTTCGTGGATCGAGGCGGGAAATTTCCGTGCGGGCTTCGATCTGCAAGTCGATCAACTGACGGTGGTGATGCTGCTAGTAGTTACCGGCGTGGGTTGGCTGATTCATATTTATTCTACGGGCTACATGGCGCATGAGGGCGGGTATTACCGATTTTTTGCATACCTGAATCTGTTCATGTTCTTCATGCTGATCCTGGTGATGGCGGCGAATTACGTTTTGTTGTTTGTGGGCTGGGAGGGCGTGGGCCTGGCGAGCTATTTGCTGATCGGGTTTTATTTTCTGCGGAAGTCGGCGGCGGACGCCGGGAAAAAAGCGTTCATCGTTAATCGCATCGGCGACTTTGGATTCATGCTGGGGATGTTTTTGCTGTTCCGCACGTTTGGGACACTGGACTTTTTCAAGCACGCGGGCGCGGGGGGCGCACTTGGCCTCTTTGACAAAGCGGCGCCACTATCTGCGGAGGCTATGGGACATCTGGGCACACTGACGGTGGCGTGCTTGCTGCTGTTCATGGGCGCCGCGGGCAAATCGGCGCAGATACCTCTTTATGTGTGGCTGCCGGACGCGATGGAAGGGCCGACGCCGGTCAGCGCTTTGATTCACGCGGCGACCATGGTTACGGCGGGAGTTTACGTGGTGGCACGTTCGCATGTGCTGTTTATGCACGCGCCGACGGCGATGCTGGTAGTCGCGGTAGTGGGCTGCGCGACGGCATTGTTTGCGGCGACGATAGGGTTGGTGCAGACGGACATCAAGAAGGTGTTGGCATATTCCACGGTCAGCCAGCTTGGTTACATGTTTCTGGCTTGCGGCGTCGGGGCGTTTTCAGCGGGAATTTTTCATTTGATGACGCACGCGTTTTTCAAGGCACTGTTGTTTCTGGCGGCTGGCAGCGTGATCCACGCGATGGGCGGCGAGCAAGACATGCTGCACATGGGTGGATTGAGCAAGAAAATTAAGTGGACGTACGTGACCATGTTTACTGGCACATTGGCGATTGCGGGAATTCCGCCGCTGTCAGGATTCTTCAGTAAAGATTCGATCTTGTTGAGCGCCTATCAAAGCGAGAATGGCGGGCCCAACGTAGGGCACATTCTTTATGCGGCGGGATTGTTTACCGCGTTGTTGACGTCGTTCTACATGTTCCGGCTGATCTTCCTGACATTTTTTGGCAAAGAGCGCTACGACGAGCATCACGTGCATGTGCATGAATCGCCGAAGAGCATGCTGGTGCCGCTGGCGATTCTCGCGGTGCTGTCCATCGTGGGCGGATGGCTAGCCGCGCCAGCGTTCTGGGGCAAGCCGGATTATTTTGCAAAATTTTTGGAACCGGTGTTCGCTGCGCCTGGTGCGAGTGAGGCTGGGACAGCGGAAGCTGTGGTGCACGCTTTGGAGACGCCGTTGGCTATCGTGGCGGTGATCACCGCGCTAGCGGGATTATTAGCGGCGTACTGGCTGTATGTGAAGCAGCCCAGCAAGCCGGACAAGCTGGCGAAGTTTTTTGGCGGCGCGTATCAGACGCTGCTGCACAAATATTATGTCGATGAGTTTTATAACGCGGCGGTGGTGCGACCGCTGATGTGGCTTTCGACGAATGTTTTTTGGAAGGCCGTGGATGTTTCGATCATTGATGGCGCGGTGAATGGAATCGCCGAAGGCATCACTGTGGTTGGCGACGGGACGCGACGGACGCAATCGGGGAACACGAGGAGCTATGCGGTGTGGGTGGTGGTTGGGGCGATTGTAATTGTGGCGGTGATTTTCTGGCCGCACGTTCGGCCGGTGCTGGGAGTAGTGCGCTGATGGGCTCACTTTTCCAGGGCGGGCATTTGCTGTCGATTCTGATCTTCTTCCCTGCGGTGGGTTCGCTGGCATTGCTGTTGTTGCGCAGCGATGACCATGTTTTTATTCGCCGCATCGCATTGATTGTTTCGGTTGCAGAGTTTTTGTTTTCGCTGCTGCTGTTGCGGGGCGCGTCGTTCGCTTCCGGCGATTACCGGCTGGTGGAGTACGGGCAGTGGATCACCTCGCCGCCGATTCATTATCACTTGGGTGTGGACGGCATCAGCTTATTTCTCGTGATCTTGACTACATTCTTGACACCAATTTCGGTGATCGCGTCGTGGAGCAGCATCGGTCATCGGGTAAAAGAGTTTTTTGTGATGCTGTTGATGCTGGAAGTGGGCGTCATCGGCGTATTTTTGTCGCTGGATTTGTTTCTGTTCTTTTTGTTCTGGGAAGTAATGCTGATCCCGATGGCGATGTTGATTGGCATCTGGGGGCACGAGCGGCGGATTTACGCTGCGGTTAAATTCGTGCTGTATACGATGGCCGGATCGATTTTGATGCTGGTGGGAATTATCTGGCTGTATAACGCCACCGGCACATTCGACCTGCCGACCATTCAGCAAATGATTCAGACCGGCACGCTGGTGTTGGAACCGCGGGCGGAGATGCTGTTGTTCCTGGCGTTTTTTGTGGCTTTTGCGGTCAAGGTGCCGCTGTTTCCGCTGCACACCTGGCTGCCGGACGCGCACGTGGAGGCGCCGACGGCTGGATCGGTGATGCTGGCTGGGGTGCTGCTGAAGATGGGCACCTACGGGATGATTCGTTTTTGTTTGCCGCTATTTCCGGAGGCGGCGCGCCGGGCAGCTCCATGGGTGGCGGTGCTGGCGATTATCGGAATAATTTATGGCGCGCTGGTGGCGCTGGTGCAGCCAAATCTCAAGAAATTGGTGGCGTACTCTTCGGTGAGCCATCTTGGTTTTGTGGTGCTGGGAATTTTTGCGTTCCGCACCATTTCCATGCAAGGGGCGGTGTACCAAATGTTGGCGCACGGAATTTCTACTGGTGCGCTGTTTTTGCTGGTGGGCATGTTGTATGACCGGCGGCACACGTTTGAGATCAGCGACTATGGCGGGCTGGCTACACCGATGCCGAAACTCGCGGCGTTTTTTCTGGTTGCGGCGCTGGCCTCCATGGGGCTGCCGATGCTGAATGGGTTTGTAGGCGAGTATTTGGTTTTGCTGGGGACGTATCAGTCGCACTGGGCGTGGGCTTCGTGGGCGGCGTTGGGAGTGATTTTGTCGGCATGCTATTTGCTGTGGTCTTACCAACGGGTGTTTTTTGGCGAAGTTACGCGTGAGAAAAACAAGACACTGGCGGATGCTTCTGCGCGCGAGAAATTTATTTTGGTGACCATGTCGATCGTGATGTTGTGGATGGGGATTGGTTCTACTTATTTTACGCGGCGAACAGCAGCAGCTTCGCAGGCGGTGATTGACCTGGTCGAACCGCAGCGGCCTTATGAAGCGCGGGTGACGAGAGATAGCAGGAGTGGGGGCCAGCCGGTTGTGAGCTGGACAAATACTTTGCCAGTGGCGCAAGCAAGTTCGACCGCAGAAGGTGCAAACCGCTAATGTTTCCACGCACTGATGACTTGCTGCGTGCGCTTCCGGAGTTGATCTGGTGCGGCTTTGGCATGCTGGCGATGTTGCTGCAGCCGTTTGTGCGCAGCCGGCATTTTTTTACGATTCTTGCGCTAGTGGGAGCTATCGGCGGAACTGCCGCGGCATTTGTCGCCGGGGCCACGCCGGGCGAAGGATTTTACGGGCTGATTCAATCCGACGTTTTTAGCTTTTTCTTTCGGCTGCTGGTTGGGCTAGTTGCTGTGCTGGTGGTGCTTGCGGCTGATTCGTATCTGGAACGGGAGAACTTGCCATTTGCGGAATTTTATGCGCTGTTGCTGTTTGCGACGGCGGGCATGGGAGTGCTGGCATCCGCACGTGAACTGTTGACGGCGTTTATCGGCCTGGAGTTGAGCTCTATTTCAAGCTACATACTGGCGGGCTTCCGGCGCGACTCTACGAAATCCAGCGAAGCGTCGCTGAAATATTTCCTGCTGGGCTCATTTGCTACGGCGTTTTTTCTTTATGGCATCGCGCTGGTTTATGGCGCGACGGGCACGACCAATCTGAGCAGGATGGACGACGCAGACCCGGGCAGCAATCTGTTGAAGCTGGGCTTGTCGCTGATTTTGATTGGCATTGGATTTAAGGTGGCGGCGGCGCCGTTTCAGATCTGGACGCCGGATGTGTACGAAGGAGCGCCCACTCCGGTGACCGCGTTGTTTTCGGCGGGGCCCAAGGCGGCGGCGTTCGCGTTGTTGTTGAGGATATTCGCAAGCGTTCCTGCAGCGACGCATTTCTGGTTTTGGGCGTTTTGGGTGTTGGCGGCGCTTACGATGTTCGCGGGGAATCTTGGGGCGTTGCTGCAGACCAACGTGAAGCGGCTGCTGGCTTATAGCTCGATTGCTCATGCGGGCTACATTTTGGTGGCGTTCGCAGCGGTTACGTTCATGGCCAACGATTTGAATGGCGGGGCGACCCCAGCTTACGCGGCGGTGCTGTTTTACTTGTTGAGTTATGCGCTGGTGAAGATTGGGGCGTTCACCATCGTTTCTGAAATTGGCGGGTGGGGCGAGAAGAATTTGACGCTGGACGACTACGCGGGATTGGCGCAACGGCAGCCTGTAGCTGCTGCGGCCTTGAGTCTTTATCTTTTGTCGCTACTGGGATTGCCGGTGACCGCGGGATTTTTTGGGAAATTTTATATTTTTAAAGCGGCGGTGAATTCGCATCTGATCTGGCTGGCGGTATTGATGGCCATTAACAGTATTATTGGGGCCTATTACTATTTGCGGGTGATTGTGGTGATGTACATGCGCGAAGGCAGCGCGGAGGCCATGGCGGCACCGGCGGTGCGGTTTCCTGTGGCCGTGAATGTGGTGCTGACGGTTACTGCGATTGGCACGGTGTATTTTGGGCTGTTCCCTAACCAGGTGTTGAATTTTATTTTGCAGCCCAATTTGATCGCGCGTTAATTTGTCACTCCAGCATTAAGAAAGGCCCGGGAATTTTGCCGGGCTTTTTTTGTTATGGTGCGGCCACCGCACTCAAGGCTAGTCGTGGCGGGCGCCATGGAGGACGTGGACGGCGTGAGGCAGCAGATGGGCGAGGGATTCGAGGGATTCGACGGCGCCTTTGGGGCTGCCGGGAAGATTTACGATGATAGTGCGGGCGCGTATGGCGGTGACCGCGCGGGATAAAACCGCAGTCGGAGTCTTCTCCATTCCTTTACGGCGCATTTCCTCGGAAACCCCGGGGATGAGCCGGTCGGCGATAGCCATGGTGGCTTCGGGAGTATTGTCGCGCGGACCGATGCCGGTGCCGCCGGTGGTGAAGATAATGTCGGCGCGACTGGAGTCAGCGATGACGCTGAGTTTTTCGCGAATGGCGGCTGGATCGTCAGGAATGCACGACGTTTCGGTGATTTCCCAGCCGAGGCCGCGGCAGAACGCGACGACCGCGGGGCCGGAGGTGTCTTCGCGGTCGCCTTTGGCGGCGGAGTCGCTAATGGTGAGGATGGCTACGCGCATGTCAGGGAAGCTTCAGCGATTTAACTAACTTTGATTGGTTCCTACTTCGTCGCGGCTGGCTTCGTCCATCAGGCGCATGGCTTCCATCAGCAGGCCGGTAGTGTTGCGGGTAGTGGTGGTGCGATTGGAGGCGTTAGCGGCACTGAAGTCGATTTCGAATTCGCCTTCGGTCCAAAGAAGCACACGGTAAACGGCGTCGTCGCCTTCCGTATTCCCGCTCTTAGCGTCCCGGCATTGGCCCCCCGAGAAATACAGTTCACCACTCTCGGAGCCTTTTTTCACAATCAGACGGCAGGATTTCTGGCCCATTTCGAGGGATTGCATGAGATCGATCATGCTCATTTCTTCGAGGCGACCCTGGATGACGCCGGGACGGGAACCTTTGGTTTGGAGCTTTTCAAGATGCAGGCGGTCGACGACTCTTTTCGTGATGCGCACGAGGTCTTTGACGAGAAAAGGCTTGGTGATGAAATCTTCGACGCCGTCGACCAGTGGACGCAAGCGTTCTTCTATGTCTGCGCGACTGGCCATGAAAAGAAATGGAATGTTGCGAGTGGTCTGGCGTCCGCGAAGCTTTTCAAAAAGCTGACGGCCATTGAGGCCGGGCATTTTGTAATCGCAAAGGATGGCGTCGGGAGGCTCGTCGATGACTTTGAGGAGCGCGTCGGCACCGTCATCGGCGAGGACAACTTCACAAAAGGGCTCCAGAGCTTTGTAGACGAGGTCGCGGATCAAGGGATTATCGTCGGCCAACAATAGCTTGATGCTCTTTCCCGCAGCGGCGCTCATCGAGGCCGAACCTTTGAGCGGCCCGTTGGCGTTGCGGTCACTGCAGGGCGGCGGAAATGGCCGCTTTTGCCGCCTGTTTTTTCGAGGAGCACGATGCCGGTAATCTCGATGGCTTTATCCAGGGCTTTGCACATGTCATAAACCGTGAGGGCGGCGGCAGCTACAGCGACCAGCGCTTCCATCTCCACGCCGGTTTGCGCGGTCGTGGTTACGGTAGATTGCAGTTCAACGCCATTTTGGCATAGGGAAGCAGTCACATCAATGTTAGTCAGCAGGAGCGGGTGACAAAGAGGTATCCACTCGGAAGTGCGCTTGGCGGCGGCGATTCCGGCGATTCTGGCGATTTCCAGGGGGTTACCCTTGGGATTTCGCAGGCGCTTAACGGCGCGGACTACGGCGGGTGACATTTTTACGAGGCCGCGAGCGATGGCGGTGCGGGTGGTCAAGGGCTTGGCGGAGACGTCCACCATTTTGACGCTTCCTGATTCGGTGTAATGGGAGAGCTTTTTCATGCGATTTCCGACGGATTCAAGAAACATCCTGGCGCATCAGCACGTTAACATTTTCACCGGCCGCGAGCGCTTGAATGTCGGAACCTACTACCAGAAAGCAATTCGCTTTGGCCATGGTGACGGTGTCGCCAGAACCTTGCCATGGCAGCGGTTTGACGCGAGCCTCACCGGAATCAAATTGGACGCGCGCGGGAAGAAAATGGGTCATGCCGGGTTTTTCCTTCATGGCTTGGTCGAGAGTGGCTTTTAAAAAGGGCAAGGGACGCGCGGGAGCGCCGCTGAGGAGGTCGATGGCGGGAACGACGAATAATTGAAACGTAACCATGGTGGAGACAGGATTGCCCGGCAGGCCGAAGACTGGTTTTTCATTACACATTGCGAAGACTGCGGGCTTGCCGGGGCGGATAGCCACCGCGTCAAAGTAAAACGTAGCGCCGAGACTTTTCAGAACGTCTTCGACTAAATCGTATTTGCCCACGGAGACGCCACCAGACAAGACGAGCACGTCTTCCTGGAGGCCCTGCTGAATCTTATCGCCGAGAATTTCGATGCGATCGGACGCGTTGCCGAGGATTACAGGCTCGCCACCGGCTTCGCGGATTTGGGCGGCCAGGGAGACGCTATTGCTGTTGCGAATCTGGAATGGGCCGGGGGATGCATCGATGGGGATAATTTCGTCTCCGGTGGACAAGATGGCCACGCGAGGTTTTTTTGCGCAGCGTAATTGCGTCGCGCCGATTTGCGCGGCGAGACCCAGCTCGGCGTAGCCGAGACGCGTGCCGGACTGGAGCAATAATTGATCTTTCGAGCCTTCGGTGCCGGCTAGGACGATGTTCTGACCTTGGGTCGCGGCTTGCTGAAAATGGATGAGGTCTTTATCGCGGGTGGTGTATTCGATCATCACGACGGCGTCGGCTTCGGGCGGGACTGGTGCGCCGGTCATAATTTGAATGCAGGTTCCCCGCTGTAAAGGCCGGCTTAGGGCGTCGCCGGCTTTGATTTCGCCGATGCAGGTTAGAGTGGCGCCTGCGGTGGATTCGCTGGCGGAGACTGCATAGCCGTCTCTTGTGGCGCGGTTGAAGGGTGGGTAGTTGCGGTCGGCGACTAGATTTTGTGCGAGGACATAGCCTGTTGCGTCCCACAGGCTGAGATTTACGGTTGCGGGAGAGCGGTTGAGTTTCGAGATTTGGGTGACGACTTCTTGGCGCGCTTGTTCGAAGGTCAGCATGGATATGCTTATGTTACTCCGAGACGGTGGAGGTACGGCGAGTCGAAAAGGTGGAACATCTCAGAAAAGACTAAAAAATCTGGAGCTTCGTGGTTATGAGTTGCGGTGTTTCCACGTTACAAGACCCACCCTACAAAAACCTTAGGGTGAGGCACCCTCCGGTTTTTTCAATTTTGGAGGGCATTACTTTTTTGCGTTCGGAATGGTTACAAGAAAAAATCTCAGTGCGCGACAAACTCGCTAGAGCCAGGTGGAGAGCATGGAGCCGGGTTGGATTATCGTGGCGTCGCGTTCGGGGCCGGTGGAGATCATGCCGATTTCGACTTGGAGGAAGTCGGAGATAAATTTTAAGTAATCGATGGCGAGTTTGGGCAATTTTGTGCCGTCTTTGAGGCCGTAGGTGGTTTCGTTCCAGCCGGGCACAGTTTTGTATTCGGGCGTGACGTGCTCGTATTCTTCGGCGAGCGCGGGCATTTCGTGCAGAGGCTTGCCTTTGTATTTGTAGCCGACGCAAACCTGGATTTCGCGTTGAGTGTCGAAGACGTCGAGCTTGGTGATTACCAGCGAGTCGATGCCGTTGATCATTTTGGCGTAGCGCAATACCTGCAAATCGAGCCAACCGCAGCGGCGAGGGCGTCCAGTGACGGCGCCGAATTCTTTTCCACGCTTGCGAACTTCTTCGGCGTCGAGGTCGGGCATTTCGGTGGGAAATGGGCCGGAGCCTACGCGGGTGGTATAGGCTTTGGAAATTCCAAGGATGTGTTTGAGCTTGGTGGGCGGCACGCCTACTCCCGTTGATGCACCTCCGGAGATGGCGCTGGAAGAAGTGACGTAGGGGTAGGTGCCGTGGTCGATGTCCAGCATGGTGCCTTGCGCGCCTTCGAAGAGCACGGATTTGCCTTCGTCCATGGCATGGTTGACGAGTTCGGCGGTATCGCAGATGTAGCCGCGAATTTTTTCGCCTAACGCCAGAGTGTCTTCCACTTCGTGGGAGAAATCGATGTTTGCGCCGTAAGCGCCTTTAGCGAGGCGGTTTTTTTCAGCGACTACGTGGGCGGCTTTTTTGCGAAAACAATCGGGATCGAGCAAATCGCACACGCGCAAACCGCGGCGAGCCATTTTGTCTTCGTAGGCAGGGCCGATGCCACGGGAGGTTGTGCCGATTTTGTCGGCACCGCGCGCGCCTTCAGCGGCTTTATCCAATTCGCGGTGATAGGGGAAAATTAAATGGGCGCGATTGCTGATGTGCAGACGGCCCTTCACGTCGATGCCCGCCTTCGCGAGCGTTTCAATTTCGTTGACGAGCGCAGCGGGATCGACGACTACACCGGTGCCGATGACGGCGTGACGGCCGGGGCGCAGAATTCCGCAGGGAATGAGTTGCAGAACGTAGCGATCGGTGCCAATGATGACGGTGTGGCCTGCGTTGTGGCCTCCGGCTACGCGCGCGATATATCCGAAAGAGCCGGCAAGGTAATCAACTACTTTACCTTTGCCTTCGTCGCCCCACTGCGCGCCTACCACCACGACAGAGTTCATTTCTGACCTTTCCTACGCGGTTAAATCCATTGCATCTAAGCCAGCCGCCTGGAACGATTTGGCGGATGACGCTTCCCTCTTCCGTCATGGAGAGAAGCATGGTGGGAACTCGACAACAAACGGCAAAACAAATCGTACCTTTGCCTTCGCCAACGCGCAAGCAAGAGAGAGCGAAACGAAATGGGTTGGGTTTACTTGTTTAGCTCGCCGTAACGGAAGCAGGTGATGGCGTGGTCGTTGACCATGCCGACGGCTTGCATGAAGGCGTAACAGATGGTGGTGCCGACAAAGCGGAAGCCGCGTTTTTTAAGATCTTTGCTTATGGCATCGGAGACACTTGTGGAGGCTGGGAGGCCGGCGAGAGTTTTCCACGCATTTTGGATGGGCTTGCCGTTCACAAAGGTCCAGATGTATTTGTCGAAGGAACCGAATTCCTTCTGAACTTCGAGGAAGGCTTTTGCGTTGCTGATGGTGGACTCGATTTTGAGGCGATTGCGGATGATTCCGGGATCTTTTAGTAAGGCGCGTACTTTTTTGCGGTCGAAACGAGAGACCTTTTGGGGATCGAAGCCGGCGAAGAGTTCACGGTAGCGCTTGCGTTTTTTTAGCACGGTGTCCCAACTCAGGCCCGCTTGCGCGCCTTCAAGGATGAGGAATTCGAACAGGGTGCGGTCGTCGTGAACGGGGACGCCCCATTCTTTGTCGTGGTAAGCAATGCTGAGATCGTTGCTGGGCCATTGGCAACGAACGAGAGGCTCGGGCTTTGTCATTTGTTTTGCGCGAAATGTTTGGTAAACCAGCTCGAAATATAAACGGCGCGTCGTAGAAGTGTGCGGCGCGCCGTTCAAAAATAAATCATAGATGAAGACAGACTTCGGGCCGAAAATCGAATTCCAGATTACGCCAGATGCTTGGCTAAGGCTCTGGTGATTTGGTCTTTGGGAACGGCGCCGACGATTTGTTCGACTACCTGACCGTTTTTGAAGACCAGCAAAGTGGGGATGCCGCGAACATTGTAGCGGCCCGCCGAATTGATGGCTTCGTCCACGTTTAGTTTCATGACTTTGAGTTTGCCGGCGTAATCGTGAGCGATCTCGGCGACCGTTGGTGCCAGCATGTGGCACGGTCGGCACCAATCGGCCCAGAAATCTACCATTACGGGTTGCGCGTTGCTGGCGCTCAGCACTTCAGTTTCAAAATTGCCATCGGTTACGGATGGAATGTTGTTATCTGCCATGTTGTTTATCCTCAGCGGGTTGGCCCGGAAAGGCTTCCGCTAAGCTCCTTGAGTCCTTTAATTAGATGTTGCAACAAAGATTTGGTTTCGTGCCAAACGCGCCGTCTTATAGAGCTTCGCATATTCCGATGCTGGGCGCTTCCACGAAAAGTCCTTGGACATACCGTTGAGTTGGATGCGTTTCCAGATGCGTTCGTCGGCGAAATGATGCAAAGCCAGGCGAACGGCATCGAGCAGAGCTGCGCCGGCATAGGGCTCGAACTTGAAACCCGTGCCGGTGCCATGCTGCACGTCAAAAGATTCGACGGTGTCATCGAGGCCGCCGGTGGCGCGCACGATGGGGACCGTGCCGTACTTCAAACTGTAAATCTGATTTAACCCGCACGGTTCATAGCGCGACGGCATGAGGAACATGTCGGAGCCGGCCTCGATTTTGTGGGCAAGTTCGTTGTCGTAGCCAATGCGTACGCCGACGCGTCCCGGGAATTCGTTCGCGAGAGTATCGAACAATTCTTCGTAGCGGCGCTCGCCGGTGCCCAGAACGGTGAGAATGATGTCCTCCTGCATTAATTCCTTGGCGACGGCGGCGATAAGATCAAAACCTTTTTGGTCGGCAAATCTGGAGACGATGCCGAGAACCGGGCGGGTTTCATATTCCGGCGAGAGACCAAAGATTTCGAGCAGGTCTTTCTTGCAGGCGTGCTTGCCGGTCAGATCCTTGGCGGAATAGGAGGCGGCGATTAATTTGTCCTTATCGGGATTCCAGGCCGAATAGTCGACGCCGTTGAGAATGCCTACCAGGTGATCACGGCGGCTGCGCACCACCCCGTCGAGACCGTATCCGAATTCAGGAGTTTGAATTTCTTCGGCGTATTTTTTGCTGACGGTGGTGAGGTAGTCGGAATAGACCAGACCACCCTTTAGAAAATTGACGTCACCGTAGTATTCAAGACCGGCGGGGTTGTAAACCTCCGGCGGAATGCCGGCGCGACCGAGTACCGCGGCCGCAAATTGGCCTTGATAGCCCAAATTATGGATGGTGAAAATAACCGGAATGTCTTTCACCAGCGGATCGGAGGAGTACAAAGAGCGCATGAGCGTTGGAACGAGAGCGGTCTGCCAGTCGTGGCAGTGGATTACGTCGGCAGGCCAAACGTGTTTGGCGATTTCGATGGTAGCGCGGCAAAATTCGCTGTAACGTTCGGCGTTGTCGGGAAAATCTTCCATGCTGTTGCCGTAGATTCCGTCGCGGTCAAAGTAGCCTGGATCGTCGACGAAAAAGTAGCGGACACCGTTGAGCATAGTGCCGTCGGCAATGGAGGGGAAGCGCAAATGTGCGCCCAGAGGGATGGTCATGCTGGGCATAACCACCATGCTCGTTTTTATTCCCCGGTAACGAGGCAGCACGACCGCCAGTTCGTGGCCCTGCGCGACCAGGGCTTTGGGCAACGCCTCGATTACATCGGCGAGGCCGCCGGTCTTCGAGAAGGGCAGGCCTTCGGATGCCGCAAAAAGTATTCTCAAAATAAGCTCACTGAGAGTGCCGCTCCGCGTTGTGGCTGACGGTAACGCCGAATCATTTTACGCTACGCTATCCGATTTCATAAACGCGGTCAAAGTCCAGCGCCGCGCTGGTAGTTGTTACACTGGGAAGCGATGAGTCGTCAACTTCTGGGGCAACATTTTCTCGCGGATGATTACTGGCGGGAAGAAATCGCACGCGCCATTCGTGTATCGCCGCACTCGGAGGTGCTAGCCGCCGCGGGCGCGCAGGAAGTCGATTATTGCTGGGTTGAGATTGGCCCCGGACACGGGGAGATGACGGAATACCTTTTGGGTGTTGGCGCGCCGGTGCATGTGATCGAGGTGGACCAGTTTTTGATCGGGAATCTCAACCGCCTGAAGAAGAAAAATCCGAATCTTGATGTGATTTGCGGGGACATCCTTGAAACAGACCTGGCGGCGGTGGCCAACGGGAGACGAATGCGGATTTATGGGAGTCTTCCGTACTACATTACCTCGCCGATTCTCCATCATTTGTTCCGGTTTGCGGAATTGATCGAAGAGATTCACGTGGTGGTGCAAACAGAAGTGGCGGAGCGCATGGCGGGAGAACCTGGCAGTAAAGCTTATGGATACCTTTCGGTGGCGACGCAATTAAACTCGCGGCCGGAACTGGTGTTGGAGATTCCGCGAGCGGCGTTTACGCCGCCGCCGGAAGTCGGGTCGACTTTGGTGACGCTGAGGCTGCCCGGTGGATGGGAGGAGTTGCGAGGCGGCGGCTTGTTGCCAAGAGCGAATGAATCGGTACAGCAAAAGATCGAAGCTGAAGAGGAATTTCTGGAATTTGTTAAGTTGTCTTTTTCGAAGAAGAGAAAAACGCTGGTGAATAATTTGCGGGAGTTGGCAGAACCCGATGAAGTGCGCAAGGCGCTGGGGGCGGCGGGCTTGCGGCCGGATGCGCGTGCCGAGCAAATTTCAATTCCTAAATTCGCGGCGTTGCATACAGCATTGAGGAAATAACCAGGTTTGGGGAAGCGCGAGAGAAACTAAACAGATACACGACTGCCAGAAGATATCGGTTTGGCAGATTTTGCGCTGGCAGCCAGGAGGCGGTCGGGATAATCGCTCATGATGCCATCTATGCCGGCCTCCATGAGCAGACGCATGTGCGCGGAGTGATTCACCGTCCAGCACACGACTTGCAAATCTTTCGCTCGCGCGGCGGTGAGCAACCCCGGATTGACCAGATCGCCACGGATAGCCAATTGGCGCGCGCCCACTTCCAGAGCTCGTGCGATGGGCTCTTCAATGTTGCCGTCGTAGAGCAAGCCGGTCATCAGGGTAGGTTCAATTTTTCGGACATTGGCCAAAATCGCAGAATCAAAGGAAATAACGATGGTGCGAGCGATTTCGCCGGATGCCCGCAAACCGCCAATCAGGGCATGTTCACTGCCAAAGGAGCCGCCGGACTTCATTTCCAGGTAAAAGATCACGTCAAATTTTTTGGCAAAATCGAGGACTTCCTCGAGGGTAGGGATGCGTTCGCCGGCGAATTCGCTGCCGAACCAGGAGCCGGCATCCAAACGGCGCAATTCGGCAAGAGTCATGTCGTGCACAACGCCTTTTCCATTGGTGGTGCGATTCACGGTTTCATCGTGAATAGCCACCAGGCGGGCATCGCGGGTCAATTGCAGATCGGTTTCGATAAAGGTGGCGCCGAGGGTGACCGCTTTCTTGAAAGCGGCCAAGGTGTTTTCGGGGGCGTGACCGGAGGCCCCACGATGAGCGATCAGCAGCACGGGGAGATACCCACGGAGAAATGGATAGCAAGCACAGCGGCCCGAGAAAATCGGCACGCAGCTGCTACCCTAAATGAAGTTCGATCCACGGGTTCTATCGTAACATCGCCATCCATTGTCAGAGCCCTGCACACTATTCACGTGCAACTTGTATCTAACTAGCGTGTTAATCAAATTGGGGAAATTGGAGGGATCCATGGGGAAAATAACCTGGATAGCCGCAGCATTACTCCTTGGAAGTTCACTCAGCGTCGTACCGATGGTTTCGCGCGCGCAAGCGAAGCAACAGAATGAACCACGCCAATACTTGATCCGCGAAGTGGGTCATCAACTGGTGTTGCTGCCGTACTATTCGGTGTTCGACAACCTGGCCCTCAAGGTGGAAGGCGACACCATAATACTGGAAGGGCAAGTGGTTCGGCCGACGCTTAAATCGGACGCCGAAAACGTGGTGAAAAAGACTGAAGGTGTCGGGAGGGTGGTGAACAATATCGAGGTGCTGCCACCGTCGCCGATGGACGACCAGCTACGCAGTGCGGTGTATCGCGTGATTTTTGGCGATCCGGGGCTGTCCAGGTACGCGGAATCGGCTGTTCCGTCGATTCACATCATCGTGAAAAACGGAAATGTTACTTTGGTGGGCGTGGTGGATAGCGAGGCGGACAAGAATCTCGTGAACTTGCGGGTGAACGGAGTGCCCAACGTTTTTTCAGTGAAAAATGAGCTGGTGGTGACGCCGTCCAAGTAAGGGCGCACCATCGTCTCTTGAGTAAGGATGACGGCTCGCGCAAGCGAGCCTTTTTTTTGTGGGAGCCCGGCACCCCGCACCGATGCACTCTAACTTTCGGCCACGGAATGTATCACGTTATACTTTGTTATGGACTTTCGTTCCTTGGCCGCGGCCGCCGGGCTGGTGCTGCTCTTGAATATGCCTGGTACTAATTCGCGCGCGAAAAATCCCGATTCGCCGGATCGCAATGCGTGGCAGAAAGATCTGCTGGACTGGCGCGCTAAACATACCGCCGAGCTGCAGAAACCCGATGGCTGGCTTTCTTTAGCGGGCCTTGAATGGCTGGAGCCGGGCGATAATTCTTTTGGGGGCGCCACCGATAATAAAATTCATCTGGCGGGTACCCAGGTGGCGCGCTTAGGTGTGCTGCAGCTAGGCGGTCAGACAGTTCGCTTAGTCGAACCGGCCGGAGGATTCCCGCCGGACTTTCTTGTGGCTGGGGCTCCGGCAAAATCGCAAGTGTTGCGGGTCGATCCCGACAATGACAAGAACGCGCCACATCTGACCATTGGAACGCTAAACATGTACGTGATCCGGCGCGGCGATCGCTTCGCTCTGCGCGTGAAAGACGCCAGATCGCAGGCGTTAACGGGATTTCATGGGTTGAAATGGTACGCGCCGGATCCGGCCTACCGCGTTACGGCTCAATGGATACCGTACAATCCGCCGAAAACGGTGGAGCTGGACACTCTGACGGGCACCCATTATTCGCAACCGGTTCCGGGCGCGGCGGAATTTAAACTCGCGGGCGAAACCTACCGGCTGGAGCCGGTGCTTGAGGATTCCGCTCCCGACAAACTTTTTTTTATATTGCGAGATACCACCAGTACTTCGACTACCTATGGAGCTTGCCGGTTTCTGTATACCGCGCTGCCGAGCGATGGACTGGCCAAGGCCGGCGAGCTAGTGCTGGATTTCAACCAGCTGGAAAATCCGCCATGCGCATATACACCGTACGCGACGTGTCCCCTGCCGCCGCCGGGAAACCGGTTGCACATCGCATTGCCCGTGGGCGAGCAGCGGTATCACGATTGATCGTGGACAGACGATGACACCGAACTCACCTTCTGACAGCGGCGCGGACGCGCTGGATCGCGCAAAACTCACGGAGTTGCGCACGGTATTGCTGAAGCTGCACAAAACCTTGCTGGATATGGAACGGCGGGACTACGAGCGCGAGCGCGGACATGTGTCCACGGGAGAATTATTCCGTTTGGTGCTGGATCACCAGCAATTCGGCTGGTTGCATAACATTTCGGAATTTGTGGTGCGGCTGGACGAAACGCTTGCTGGTGAAGTACCGATTACGCCGGAGGATACGCGCAGCGCGATTGGCATGGCGCGGAAGTTGTTTGTGCCCTCGGAATCCGGGGACGCGTTTCAGAAGCGTTACTTCGACGCCATTCAACGCGATCCCGCGGTGGTGATGGAGCATGCCGAGTTGGCGCGGCTGTTTAATAGCGAGCCGGAGGTTAGAAATTAGAGGTTAGAAGTTAGAGGTTAGAAGTTAGAGGTTAGAAGTTAGAGGTTAGAAGTTAGAGGTTAGAAGTTAGAGGTTAGAAGTTAGAGGTTAGAAGTTAGAGGTTAGAAGTTAGAGGTTAGAAGTTAGAGGTTAGAGACTTGAGGTTCGAAGAAGCCGCTCCTAAATCCCCTCGAGTGAATTAGTGCGTGAAAAATCCAAAACATTTTGCGAAGAAGAGTGTGATCCGGCGGCTGCGGCGGGCGGAATTGCCCAGCGATACGATTGAGCTGGCGCGGTTTCTGATTGGAAAAGTGGTGGTACACGAATTGCCGACAGGGCGGGTGAGCGGGCGCATCGTGGAAACGGAAGCGTATCCGCCGGGCGATCCGGCCGGGCATCATTTTCGCGGGCCGACTCCACGGATCCGCTCGATGTATCTGGCACCCGGGCATGCGTACGTATTTTTTAATTATGGCGCCCATTTTATGTTGAATGTAAGCGGCGAGCCGGCGGGCACCGCGGGCGGGATTTTAATTCGCGCGGTCGAGCCACTCGAAGGTATTGAGTTCATGAAAAAACATCGCGATTGCAGCGACCTGCTGGGCTTGACGCGCGGGCCGGGGCGGCTGGCGGAGGCGTTTCAAATCAATCGTAGTCATGATGGGATCGATTTGTGCGCTGAGAATAGGTTGTGGTTGGGCGAGATCAAAGATGAAGGCGCGCAGCGCGATGCGCAAAGGGTGATCGGGGAAACGGTGCGGATTGGAATTACGCAAGCGGCCGATCATGTGTTGCGGTTCTATGAACCGGGAAATCCCTTTGTGAGTGGCCCTAAGCGGCTGCTGGGAACCGCAACGGCGGTGCGGAGCAAGAAAGAGTCCAGTGCGATGAAAGGAAAGACCCGCGCCAGATCGAAGAGAGATTCCGCGGCCACCGGAACCGGCGCTTTGGTAGCGAGGAAGGCGAGGAAAGGCGTTGTGAAAAGAAATGGCCCACTAAGGTCAGAATGATCGTTGGTCAATTGTTTTCCTAATCGTGAACCCAGTCAGACTTGGACACGAAATTGTAATCGCGCTACCAACTTGCAATCGCGGGTCGCAGCATCTACTCTTCCGCGATGCCCGATATCACACCTGATTTTTTGTTATATGGATTCATCTGGTACGTCGCGTTTCTTTTTTCAACTACATGTCATGAAGCGGCGCACGCCTTTGTTGCGAAACGGGGCGGCGACGAGACCGCTTCAGAAGGCGGGCAAGTTTCGCTGAACCCCATCCCACACATCCGACGCGAGCCATTCGGCATGGTACTGGTTCCGCTGCTGTCGTATTTCATAAACCAATCCATGATTGGTTGGGCCAGTGCGCCGTTCGATCCTGCGTGGGAGCGGCGCTACCCGCGGAGAGCGGGTTGGATGGCGCTGGCGGGTCCGGCGGCCAACTTTGCACTGATGATTCTTGCGGTAATTGGATTACGGGTGGGTATGTCCACTGGTTTGCTGGGAAGAGATCCGGCAACGGGCCGCCCGGGAATCGCTTTCGTGGTGCTGATTGTTTTCTTTTCGCTGAATCTATTGCTGGGCACCTTCAACCTTTTGCCGGTGCCGCCTCTGGATGGAAGCACCGGCATCATGATCTTCATGAGCGAGAGCACCGCGCAAAAATACCTAAACTGGCTGCGCGGGAATAGCTACGCAATGCTGGGCTTGCTAGTGGCTTTGGTGTTTTTCAACAGGGTTTATCAATATATTGAGGCGTTTGCCAGCAACATTTTGCTTGGCGGTCATTTTTAATCGTTATTTCAACCTGATTTCTGATTCCCTTGCGAGTTGCAGACTGCCGCAGTGTTTTGCACCGGGGCTCGTGGTGTGTTCTGGTTTTAAGGTGTGTCGAAACGGGCGGGGGATTCAAAAGGGGATGTGGTAGGGCCGGAATTGGAGCAGTGGCGGGGAGCTATGGTGGGAAAGAGTTTTCTCCGCGGTCGCGCAATTTGGTTGTAAGGACCTGAATCTCCAAGCTTTGGGCACCGTTCATGGGCGCAAAGGTCAGGGAGGAGATTGGTGGAGCGGAATGGAGGAGAAGTTGCGAAAGAGGAGGTGTGGGAAATGTCGAGACCAGGACGTTAGAAATTGTGGCGCCGCGCAGTTCGCTCACGCCTTGCATTCTGGATGACGATCCCGAGCAACTAAGTTTGCTGTCGGAAATGATCTCCGAGATAGGCTATGGATCGCTGCTGACGGACGACCCGGAGGAAGCGGTGCGCCTGGTGCAATCGGGAGCGTGCCGGGTAATTCTCGCCGATGTTCATTTGCCTGGGATACATGCTTACGAATTTCTGGACCGCCTATTGCGCGTGGATCCCGGGATTCACGTGATCATCATCTCCAAGGAATATACGCTCGAATCGGCTCTGGAAGCGATACGGCGCGGGGCCACGGATTTCTTGCCGAAGCCGCTGGACCGCCTGCGATTGAAGCGCGCGCTGGACGATGTGGCCTCGTTGTACGACCAGCGGCGACGGGTCCGGGCGCTGGAAGAACAGCTGCTGAGAGACTTGGAGTTTCACGGCATCGTGGGCAAGAGCCCGGTAATGCTGGAGGTTTTTGATTTCGCGCGGAAGGTGGCGCGGCACTATACCAACGTGCTGCTGGTGGGACCCACGGGCACCGGCAAAGAATTGGTGGCCCGGGCCATACGCCAGCTGAGTCCGGTGAGCCAACAGCGGCTGGCGGTTTGCAATTGTTCGGCGATGGTGGACACGCTGCTGGATAGCCAACTGTTTGGACATGTGCGCGGGGCTTTTACCGGGGCAACGGAGATGCGCCCGGGTTTGTTCGAATATGCGGACGGCGGAACAGTTTTCCTGGATGAAGTGGGTGAGACGTCTCTGGCCATGCAGGCCAAGCTGCTGAGGGTGATACAAAACCGCGAAGTGCAGCGGGTGGGCTCGCCGGAAGTGCGGCACGTGAATGTGCGACTGATTGCGGCGACTAATCGGGACCTCCGCGGCGAGGTGCTGGCGGGCAGGTTTCGCGAGGACCTGTTTTACCGCTTGAGCTCCATTCAAATTCGGGTGCCTTCGCTGACCGAGCGCCTCGAGGATATTCCGTTGCTGGTGCAATTCTTTGTAAAGAAATACAACCATGCCTATGGCAAGAGTATTTCTGGATTAACGCGGCGGGCGCAAACGGTGCTGCTGCAACATCCCTGGCCCGGCAATGTGCGGGAGCTCGAGAATGTAATTTCCAGCGCGGCCATTACCACCTCGGGAGACTTTATCGACCTGACGGATTTGCCGGAAAATCTGCAACACCGCGGACGGCGCACCGCGGAAGGCGCGGAGTGGCGGCCGCTTTCGCTGGACGAAGTTCGCAAAGTGCATATTCAGCGGGTGCTGGCGATGTGCATGGGAAACCGTTTGCGGGCTGCGCAAGTGTTAGGCATCGGGCGCACCAGTCTGTACCGTTACCTGAAACGCGCTCAGCTCGACCCAGGGCTACAAGTGAAGCTGCGAGGCGCGGCCGCGGCCGGATCCCTGCGGGTCTGATTTTGCGTCTTGTCGACGCATGCCTGGGCAAGCTTGGTTTTCTTCTGAGCCGTTGAAAGGCGCGCTGCCAATTGTTCAACACATAACGTGGATTCAGACATGAATACGAAAGACGGCACGCCGCAGCGCGACAAATGTTTGACGCGCTGCGGCGTGAGTTTCATTTTGAAGTAGCTCGACCGAACGCTACTGGCCGGCGGGAGGCGCCGGGGCTGACGTTGCCGGGACGAGCGTTACCGTGCCCGGCAGAGTCACGGCATCATCGATGCTCACGAGCATGCCGGTCCCGTCCGGCAGATTAACTTCCTTGCCCTTGCGCGCCACGATATAAGCGGCACTTCCGATTAAGCCAAAGCCGAATCCTCTGGCGACGTTGCCAGCAATCAATCCGATTAGCGCGCCGCCACTTGAACTAACCGAACCTCCCAACACATCGCCTCGGTAGTCATGTCGTTGCTCGATGATCTGACCTTCATCTATTTTTACGTCGTGGCGGCGCGGGGCGTCGCGGTCGGTGCCTTGCCGCAGGATTTCAAGGATGCTCATGTGCACAGGGATCAGCCGACTATCGATTTCGAGGCTGCGGAAATTCAAGTCGAGGTACGCCTGACCGCGAAAAACGGAAAAGCGGCGCGCCGGGGCCACCATGCCGATGGTGCCGTGGACGCGCGTACCAGCAGGAATCAGCAAGGTGTTGCCGACGAAGACGGGCTCGGAAAGTACAGCGACAAAGGCGTCACCGTTACGCGAAGCGGCGGTGCCGATGGTGCCTACGATGTGCAGGCGCACTTCGGTACCGGGAGCAACTTTGAGTGGCTCTGGGAGCGGCTCGGAATAGGAGACCGGTGCGGTGGTGAAAAGCAGCGCACTGGCGAGAACTGCGGACAGCAAAGATTTCATAAGTTTCCCCCTGCCCACGCGATGGGCGTGGGTCGACCCCGTGTCGTGGGGCGATTCCGGCTTTGCCGGAATGTTTCCGCTGGCGTTGCGGACCCGGTGTTCGCCAAAGCAAACCCGGGGCGGATGGGGAGGAACTCCATCCGGGTGTAGTGTACTGCGCGGACAGAGCGGGAAAATACGATGTTCTACCGAGGTGTTGTACAACTGGACACAATTAGTGCCGTGCGAGGATGCAGCTGGCGAGTCCCGAGTTCTGTGGCCAAAATATTTACGCTAAGCCAGGATGGTGTGATATGGTGCCGCCAAATTTCGTTTTGACGGAGGATTTATGTTCAACCCCTTTTCAAAGGTATGGACCTTGGTGATGTGCGCAGTTCTAAGTATCGCTTTAGCAAAAGCTCAGGATACCGCCAAAAAAGCGGCGCCGGACAAGTCCGCGCAAAACAAAGTGGAAACACCGGCAACTGCCAAATCTGCCGCGCCGGAACCGTTCATCGGAACGCCGGACAAAGTCAAATGGGTGCAATTCGCGCCTGGAGTGGAGTACGGGCCGGTGTACGGCAACTGCGATAAGGTCGGAGCGCCTTGTGTCTTTCAGTTGCGTCTCGCCGCTGGCGCCAAGTTTCCTCCTCACTGGCACCCCGTGGATGAAAACGTGAGCGTGCTGTCGGGAACATTCATGGCCGGCATGGGGGATACGTACGACGAATCGAAGATGGCGACTCTGCCCGTGGGATCGTATGTGTTTATGCCCAGGCGTATGCATCACTTCGCGGGGACCAAAGACGGCGCACTCGTGCAGGTTCACGGCGTCGGCCCATTCAAAATAAATTATGTGAACCCGGCTGATGATCCGAGTAAGGCTGCCAAAGCTTCCGATTAATATTTTTTCTGTGGAAAAAACTGCGGCGAGCGCGCGAAATCTGGCTGCGCTCACGCCCCTGTGCTAGACTTTTGTTTAGCAGACGCAAAGATTTTGCGACTGCTGAAACGTGGAACTTCGGGCTCTGTGCAACGAGGTCCCGCGAACCCCGCCAGGCCCGGAAGGGAGCAACGGTACCGGGAACGCCTCTTGTGCCGCAGATCACCCGAAGTTCCTCTTTTCAAGTTTTTGCAAGTGAAGCGTGCTGTTCCCGCAGCCGGAGTGATTCCCGCAAATGAGCTACCAAGTTATAGCCCGCAAGTGGCGCCCGCAGAAATTCAGCGATCTCGTTGGGCAGGAACATGTCACGGAAACGCTGGCGAATGCGATCAAGAACGATCGCGTGGCGCACGCGTACATTTTTTCTGGCGTGCGCGGGGTGGGCAAAACCACTGCGGCGCGCATTCTGGCCAAAGCACTGAACTGCGTGCACGGTCCTACGGCCACGCCTTGCGGGGAATGCGATTCGTGCCGTGAGATTTCCGCGGGGACTTCTCTGGATGTAATTGAGATCGATGCGGCTTCCAATCGGGGCATCGATCAGATTCGCGAGTTGCGCGAAATGGTGCGCTACGCCCCGGCTTCGTCGCGAAGCAAAGTGGTGATTCTGGACGAGGCCCACATGCTCACGGGAGAGGCCTCCAATGCGTTGCTGAAGACCCTCGAAGAGCCGCCGGATCGCGTGATCTTTGTAATGGCCACCACGCAGCCGGAAGATCTGGTGGATACCATCCGGTCGCGCTCGCAACATTTTCATTTTCGCGCGCTGACGTTTGGGGAAATCACCGCACGCCTGGAAGAAATTGCCCAAAAGGAAAATCTGAAGATCGATGCGGGCGCGCTGGCAGTCATCTCGCGCATGGCGGAAGGCAGCATGCGCGATGCGTTGTCGCTGCTGGAGCAGGCGCGCGCGTACTGCGGCGAAGTAATTACCGATGCTGCGGTGCGAGAGCTCCTAGGCGTGGTTCCCGACGACGCATTGGCCACGCTGGTGAGTGCCATCGCGGAAGGGTCGGCCGACCGGGCCTTGGGATTGATCCACACCTTTCAAAAAGAAGGCCGCAACCTGCAACATTTCTGCCGTGAAGCGATACGCCACATGCGGAATCTGCTGATTGCCAAAGTGTGCGGAGCGGACTCGGATCTGATTGCGGCCACGGCGGACCAGCGTCCCGCGCTGGCGGAAGCCGCGTCACTCTTTAGCGAAGAGGACCTCACGCGATTTTTTCAGATTTTGTTGCAGACCGATGATGACCTGCGGCGCAAGCCGGATCCGCGAGTGCATTTGGAGATGGGGTTGTTGCGGTTGATCAATGCGGCGCGGCTGGCGCCACTGGAAGAATTACTGACAGAAATAAAAAACGGAACGGGCGGCAGAGTTGGCGGTGGACCCGTTCCGGCGCGACGCGCTGCCAGCGCTTCTGCGACATCGGCTGGAACGGGCGCGACATCGGCGGTGCAGACCAGTTCCGCGATACCGGTTAAGACTTCGATGAACGTGCCTCCGCCGGTGACATATAAAGATGACGAGAGTCGGCCCGGGATTGGCGCGGCATCAAACGGTGCGGTAATGAACGCTTCATCGATAACAGGCGTGCGTGATTTAAGTATGCCCACTGGGGCCGGCTTCGAAGCTTCGAATGCTTTGACTTTCGATTCAGCCGCCGCGACGAAGGCGGAGCCCATCGCTCCGCGGCCTAACGGCGCTTTCAGCTCACAAGAACGGGAAGCAGAAAAGGTATCCAGCGAAAATGGCGGAATAGCCGCTACCGTAACTCAGCACGCTGAAAACGATTTGCAGTACGAAGGAATCACCGCAGAACAAGTGGCGCAAATCAAAGCCGCCGTACAAGCACAACAAAAATTCCTGGGAGAATTGCTGGAACATGCCACGGTTTGGGAACTTGCCGGCGCGGAACTGAAACTTTATTTTCCCACCGGGAAAAAGTCTTTTGCCGAGATGCTGGAGGGACGCGACTCTTTGGAAAAGCTTCGTAGCATTTCGAGCAACGTGCTGGGTCGCGCGATACGGGTGTGTGCTAAACTTGCAGCCAGTACGAGTCCGGAGCCGGCAACTCGCGCGGGTTCGGAGCAGCGGGAATTGCGGGCCAAGTTTGAACGCGATCCGATGGTGCGTTCGATACTGCAGCGCTTCGGCGGGAAGATCTCCGAAGTGCGCCGGGCGCAAGGGGAATGAAGCTGATGGAAGTCAACGCTCTCCAACAGATGCTTTCGAAGTTCCGGCAACTGCAGGACGACCTGCAGCGGCAAGTCAATTCCGTAAACGTGGAAGCCTCCGCCGGCGGAGGCATGGTCAACGTAAAAATGAATGGCCAAAAGCAGATTGTGGAGATCCGCATTGAGCCGGAAATTTTTGCGGGCAAGGACCAGGAAATGTTGCAGGACCTGGTGCGCGCGGCGGTGAACGAAGCGTCGCGGCGAGTCGACGAAGAACTGGCCAGCCAGATGAAGAATATTGCGGGCAACGTTCCGGGCCTCTCAGGTTTGAAGATTCCCGGTTTGTTTTAAGATTTCCGGGACAAATCAACTTCCAATTTAATTTTCCGAAAAACCATTCGCTCCGCGGTTTGCTCCTAATCGCGGCGTGTGCTACACATCAGGGATGCCTGATTTTGCCGCGCCAGTGGAACGACTGATCGATGAATTAAAGCACCTTCCTGGTATTGGACAGAAAACAGCCCAAAGATTGGCTTTTCACCTTCTGCGAAGTTCGCCGGAGAACGCTTTGGCGTTGGCCGATGCCATTCGGGATGCCAAGGAAAAAATCCGGGAGTGCTCGACGTGCCACAACATTACGGATACCGATCCTTGTCTTTATTGCGTGGGACCGACGAGAAATCACCGCACCATCTGCGTGGTAGAAGAAGCGCACAACATCATGGCCATCGAGAAAACGCGAATGTATTCGGGGATGTATCACGTTTTGGGCGGAGCACTGTCGCCGTTATCGGGACGCGGGCCGGAACAATTGAAAATTAAATCACTAATAGAACGCCTGAGGGGCGGAGGCATCGAAGAGATTATAGTGGCTACTAATCCCACCGCTGAGGGTGAGGCCACCGCGGTGTACATCTCTAAATTGCTGAAGCCTCTGGGAGTGAAGGTGACCCGGATCGGCGTTGGTATCCCGGTGGGCGCTGATTTGGAGTACGCGGACGAAGTGACAATGTTGAAAGCGATGGAAGGAAGACGTGAGCTTTAATAGCACAGAATCTAAGGCCAGTTCGGTACAAACTATAGTACTGGTAGGACTTTACGGCCAGAAATTAGTACTGGTGGGACTGTCTAGCCAAAGCGGGAATTTGAGTATAGAGTCTGGATTCTGCGAAGTTCCCCGGCAAGGTAAGGAGTTCGCTATTCCAACCCCGGCGCTCTACAAGTCATGTTTGGTCCGGCTTGCCAACTTGTGCCGTAAAGCTCCGGCGGCAGGATCGCCACGGATCTACGTATGTGCTTTAATTTGACGATTTTGTGCGTTGGCCGATAATCGCGAGATGGAGGGACTGGCTGCGCGGAAAACGTCGACAGCGAGTGGAAACGGCGGCAATTCGAAAGTTACCAGAGACCCGTGGACGTGGGGGCGTAAGACCAGTGACGGACGAAGCGAGCACCAACATAAGTAACACCACTGAAGGAACTACAGAAATGTCACCAAGCGCGGTAGCGCATGCCAACTCAGAATTGAAGAAGCGTCGCAGCACGCGCATCGTGCAGGCTGTACCCATAGCGGTAACCGGCGTGGATGCCATTGGGCGTCCTTTTACGGAGCACACTTCGACTCTAATCATTAATTGTCATGGGTGCCGCTATCAATCGAAACATTATGTTTTGAAAAATATGTGGGTGAAGCTGGAGATTCCGCACCCGGATTCCGGGCAGCCGCCGCGAGTGGTGCGTGGACGGGTGGCGTGGATTCAGCGGCCGCGAACGGTGCGGCAACTCTTTCAAGTGGCGCTCGAATTGGAAACCCCGGGCAACGTGTGGGGTATCGCTTTTCCTCCCGAAGATTGGTTCGCATTCCCCAACGTAGAAGCACAGCAGCATGAGGTGGGTGCGGCATCTGAGCCGCAACCAAACGAGATAGAACAGGAAGTACCAGCTCACAATGATTATGAGAATACGGCGGCGCATGTGAACGATAATTTGCGGGCCTTCCCTTCCCCAGTAAGCACCACCGACGCTTCACTACAGCTGGCGCGGCAACTGGCACGACTGGTGGCCGATGCCAAGCAACAAATCCAGGCGGCAGCACGAGAAGCGGCCACTCACGCGGTGGCCCAGGAAGCCTCGCACCTGCTCGAAAAAATTCAACCGGAAACTGAGAGACACGCGCAGGCTGCCGGGGCTGCGGCTGCGGAATCGGCGCGCCGCGAACTGACGAATTGGCTGACATCGCAACTGGAACAGACCAAGGGCGAGCTGAGTTCACAACTTTCGCAAGATGGCCAGGCGCAGCGTGAGCAGCATGCGGAGCAGTTAAAAACTAGCGGCGAAGTTGTTGTGGGTTTATTCAAGGAAGCGGAAGAGATTGCCACCCGATTGAAGTCGCAAGCCGCAGAGGTTGAAGCGCGGTTGAAGGCGGAAGCCGAGACGGTAGCTCGAGCGCAACAGGAAGCGGCACAGTTGCGTGATGAAACCAGCGTAAACCTGGCCATTCAGGCAGAAGAAACCGAAGCCCATATCATGGAACGCGCCGACGCCGCGGCTCGCACCATGGAAGAAGCCGCGCGGGTCCGCGAGGAAGCGATTGTGCGGTTGAAGGCCCAGGCGGCAAATACGGAAGCGCAAATCGTGGCGGCAGCGACTCGTGCGGTGGAAGATTCGGAACGTTTGCGACAAGAAACGCTGGAGCTACACCGGCAGACTTTGCGTTTGGCGGCCGAGGAAGTTCAACAGCAGGTAGCGTTGAACCTCTCCACCGCGCGGCTGGATGTCGACACGCATGTGGCCCGTGAAATGGAAATGGCCAAGGCGCTTTGGCAGGCGAGTTTAGAGACCTCGCTAACTTCGGCGCAGACTCGCGTCGTCGGCGACGTGGAACAGCGCCTCACCGGGTTCCGTGATTCCCTGCAAGAAACTGCGCAGCGGCTGGAATTCGGATTGGCGCGAGCCAATGAATCTACGACGACACTCGAGAATTTTTCGAACCGGCTGGGGGTGTTGCACGAACAAGCGCTGGTGGGATTCCATACCCAACTGGATGACGTGTTGAGCTTGCATAGAAATGAACTGCATCGCAGGTCGGAATCGCTATTTGAAGACGTGACCTCCAGGTTGCGAACAGCGTTTGAGGAAGCCAGCAATCGCGCGGCTGGAGAATTTGAACAGCGGATTTCAGGAATGATTGCGCCACACGTGCAAAGCACCGAGGAATCGCTTCATCGTTTGGCTGGCGGAAGAGTGTTGCTGGATGCGGCCATTTCAATGCAGCAGGACCGCATCAAGGCGGCGGCGGACGAGGCGTTTGCGGAGTCACTCTCAAGATTCAAGGACAACCTGGGCGGGGCTGAACAATTGCTGGATGAAACCGCGCGTTCGGTCACCAGCCGAAACATCGCCGAAATGGAAGAAAAACTTAGCGACATCAAGCATCAGGCCATCCAGGATGTTTTCAAGTCCGCGGAATGGTATGAGAAGAAAGCCCAAACGCATATCCAGAACGTCACCGAAAAAGCGGTGGAGCAAGCCGGCTCGCAACTGCGAGATAAGGCGGGGGAACTTTCCAGTGCGTTCACCAGCGAGTTGGATAATTCCAGCCGAAATTTTGTGGGGCACACACAGTCGCAGATGGAAGACACCGTGCGAGAGGCTTTTGAGCGCGCGCGAACGCTATTGGTCGATGCCTCGGACACTACCGCGGCGGCATTTACGGATGAGGTGCAGCGCACCGGAAGGCACGAGCTGCAGGGATTTGGCGAAGAATTGCATCGGAGCGTGGAGCAAGCCCGCGCGGAGCTGGACATAGCACAGAGGGAGCTATCGGACAAAATTACCTCGGAGCAGGCGGAGTTTCTGCGGCGTTTCCAGGAGGCGATGGACAAGGCCCTGGAGTCTGGCGTGCGGGATGCCAATGAGAAAGTCGAGGCCAGCTTCTCGCCGCTCATTGATTCCTGGAAAATGATGACCGACCGGCACCAAAGCGACCTTCGTAATGTGTACGCCAAGATCAGCGATCAAGCTACAGAACAACACCGCAGCCGGCTCGAAAATGTTTCCAATCAATGGATGCTGGCGACCGTGACCGCACTAGACCATCAATCGCGGGAGATCGTGGCCGATATTTCGGCCAACGCGGAAGAAAAATTGCGCGAAACCTGCACCCAGGTTTTTGAGAATATCGGGGAAACTTTGCAGGAACGCTTGCAGCAGATTGCGCGCACCTTGACCTCACCTACCGACGACCCTAACAGCCGCTCGCGTTCCGCGACCACCAGCAGCTAAACGCGCTCTTGCTCAGTAAGTTGGTGAGCTCAGCGCCGCAGTGAACCACCTATCCACCTCAGCTCAACGCGTATTCGCGTGACATGCGCGTCCCCGGTATAATGAAGAAGTTCCTTCATACATGGCTAATCGTGCATATCTGCGCGTCTGGACGCGCGATTTCTCCGAAGAACTGATGATTGCTGAGTTCGCGCGCTTTCTGGCCAGCGCTCCGCTTTCGGCTTCCATGAATACTTTCGCAGAATTGACCGTCCAACCAGTAGATGCGACGGAGACTCCCATAGCTTCATGGGACCTGCGCGGCCAAGGATATGGGCCGGCGGAGGTTGCGGCGCTGTCCTTGCAGCACTTGAATACCGACAGCGCGTACATTGCCACCGCGACGTGGGACTTGTGGGAGCTCGACGTGGAGAGTTTGAAGTGGCAGCACGCGCCTCACCCGCTGGTGCTCACCTGCAATGGGACGGATTACGACAATGGTGTGGCCGCGAGCGAAGGGCATTTCGTTGCGGACTTGGGGTTTGAACACTTATTTACAGGGCATGCCGGTTTGCTGGCTCCGGGCAAGGCTACCAATCCGTTTGATTCGTCTGATCACCCGGTGGAGCATACGTTTCGCCGTTGGATGGCAGCGGGCGGCAACTTGAAGGAGTATCACGCAAAAACGCGGGAGAACATCCAACAATTATTCACGTGGGTGGAGGCGATGCAGAAAGCGTTGCCGGTGGAGCGAAGTGAATTATGGTCGGAGGGTGAGGAAAACTTTGAGGCTCGTCTGGACGCAATCCTGGCGCAACGCTGAAACACGCGTTAATGCAATCAAGCGGTAGAGTCTTTAGCGCGCAGCAGCTAGAATGAGCGTTAATGAACCGTCCAGCTTCGACAGGTTATTGAGGATGGTCATGTGCCGAAGTGGGCGGAAAAGGCCGTTACTTTGATGGACTATCGAGTGGTCGGATCGCGGTTGAAGAACGCTTTCGCGCAGAACATTTTTATTGTGGCTCTGGCGGCAACGGCGTTTGGAAGTTTGGGCGTGGGATGCGGGACGGAGGCGCCGAAACCTTCTTCAGAGCCAGCAGCCGAGGCGAAGCCAGCGGCGCCGGAAATTCCTGAAGACATTCAGGATGCCGCGAAGCACCTGCTTGGCAGCGATGCGCAAGTGCTGCTCTTCGGAGACTTGGCAAAAAATGGGAAACGGCAGTTACTTTCGGCCAATGTGATACCCAAAACGCCACAGAACAATGTGCCGGGTACAGTGGTCACGCGCGCGATTGTGGCCCAAGACGATGACGGGAAATGGACGGAATTGTTGCGAGTTGATGAGCATTTGAAAAACCAAAAAGGGTACTTGGGTTTGACGCCGCTTGATTCCATTACCGGATGGCGATTGCAGTACGAACAAAATCCCGAGAAGGGGCTGCAACTATATTTCACGCCATTAAAAGTGAATGGAGACACGCACGTGCTGACGATTGGAGTGCGCTGGAATCCAGCGACCAACCGTTATCAGTCTCTGGATGCCAGCTATGAGCATTTCCTGAAGGAATCCTCGACACTGCAAAATGTGAGGTCGTCACTGAGATGAGTGCGGCGGCAACAACCAGCGCAGCTTTGGCTGCAAACCAGCCACCGAAGACTTCCTCGTGGAAGAATCTGCGCGGGCTCTTTCCGTATTTGAGGCGCTACCCGGGAGGTCTCGCGCTTGGGCTGCTGGCAACGGTGCTCATGGGCATCATCGGCAACATTGTGCCTCTCGCGATTGGCATCATTATCGATGTGCTGGCCGGGAGCGAGCGACCATTTTCAAATGGCGTGGTAGTCGGGGCGCTGAAGGCTAATTGGCTCAGCACAATAATTCCCTTCTATCAGCCATCTAGCCGGCACACGCTGGAAGTCTATTGTCTGCTGCTTATCGGATTGATTGCGATAAAGGGTGTCCTGTCATTCTCCGCCCGCTGGATATTAATCGGGGTGTCGCGCGATATTGAATTTGATGTTCGTAACGATCTGCTGGACCGCCTGCTAATTCTGGAACCGGAATTTTATGTGCGCAATCGCACCGGGGAGCTGATGTCCCGGGCGACTAATGATTTGAACGCGGTGCGCATGGTGCTGGGTCCGGGAATCATGTACAGCGCGACGACGATGGTTACCATGTTGGTGGCCGTCATTCTGATGTTCAAATTGTCACCGCCCTTGACCATGTGGGTGCTGCTGCCGGTACCCATCGTGGCGGTGGTGGTACGCCACTTCGGCAAAGTGATTCACGAGTTATACGAAAAAATCCAGGCGTCACTGGCGGCGGTGTCGGTAAAGGTGCAGGAAAACCTTTCGGGTGTGCGCGTGATTCGAGCATACGCGCAAGAAGACGCGCAGATTCGCGCGTTCGACGAACCAAACCGTGAGTACGTGGCGCGTAACGTGGAATTGATACGCACGTGGAGCATGTTCATGCCGTCGTTAACGGCGTTGATTGGCACCACGTTTCTGATCGTGCTTTGGAAGGGCGGATTTTTATTTTTGCGCAACGAGCTTTCTCTTGGCGCCCTGGTAGCGTTCTCGAATTTTCTGACGATATTAGTGTGGCCAATGATTGCCCTGGGGTGGGTAACAAATATCTTTCAACGCGGCGCGGCGTCCATGGGACGGTTGACGTACATCTTGAATGCACAGCCGAACATTGATGATCGCGGCGCAAAAGTTCCGACCGATAGGGAAGTGCGGGGCGAAATCGAGTTTCGCAACCTGACGTTCACCTATCCCACAATGTTATCCGGCGATGGAAACGCGGGTACCGTGGCTAGCAACGGAACGTCGGCTATAAAGGCCCCACCCAACAGGGCTGTCTCTGGTAACGGAACCGGCGCCAGCGCAAATTCCAGTAATCCGATACTTAGCAATATAAATTTGAAGATACCTGCTGGTTCCACGTTGGCGATTATTGGCCCGACCGGCAGCGGGAAAACCACCTTGGCCGCGTTGGTCGCGCGGTTGTGGGAAGCGCCTGCCGGAGAATTGCTGATCGATGGAAGGCCGATACGTGAGTGGCCTTTGGAAACATTGCGGCGAGCCATCGGCTACGTACCGCAAGACACCTATTTGTTCGGAGATACGCTGGGTGAAAATATCGCCTTTGGCCTGCCTAAATACGATGCCGAACGCGTTCGCGAAGCCGCCGAAGTTGCAAGCCTCGAAGGAGACATCGAGGATTTCACGGAGAAGTACGAGACGATCGTCGGTGAACGGGGCATCACCTTGTCCGGCGGTCAAAAGCAAAGAACCGCGATCGCTCGCGCGCTGGTACGGGACCCGAGAATACTGATTCTCGACGATTCCCTCTCGGCAGTGGATACCCAGACCGAGGAACGCATCCTGTCGCGCCTGCGTGGGATTATGGCCGGGCGAACGACAATTTTAATTTCGCATCGCACTTCCACGGTGCAGGACGCCGACCAGATCGTGGTTTTGCGCGATGGACAAATCATCGAACGTGGGAAGCATGAAGATTTGCTGGCGCGTGGCGGATATTACGCGGACCTTTATCAGAAACAATTGTTGGAAGAAGAACTTGAACGCGCATGAGTAACGCTCACGAAGAAGAAGCACTCGGAAAAGCATACGATTCGCGGCTGATGAGGCGGCTGCTGGAGTATATGCGCCCCTACAAATGGCAAGTGATCGTCGCGTTGGCGCTGACGCTTGCGGTTACTCCGCTGGAGCTGGCGCCACCGATGTTATTTCGAGCCGCCATCGACCGCTATCTGGACCCGTCAGCCCATCACCTCATCTCTATCCTCGCGGCGAGGCGGGGGCTGGCGATTATCAGCATTATCTACCTGCTGGTTTTGTTTTTTGATTTTCTTGCGCAATACGTGCAAATCCGGATCATGCAGCGCGTCGGACAGCAGACCATGTACGACATGCGGCAGGAAATTTTTGCGCATATACAGCGGCTGTCGATGAGCTATTTCGACAAGAACCCGGTGGGCCGGCTGGTTACGCGGGTGACCACCGATGTGGATGCATTGAACGATTTGTTCGCGGCTGGTGTGGTCACCATGATCAACGATTTCTTCTTGCTGGTGGTCATGGCCGGCTATCTCTTGTATTTGAATTGGCGGCTGTCGTTGGCCACCCTGGCGGCGGTGCCGCTCATACTTCTGGTTACATTGGTGTTTCGCAAGTTCGTCCGCGAAGCGAACCGGCGCATTCGAACGGCAATTGCGCGCATCAATGCGTTTCTTCAGGAATACATCTCCGGCATGAGCATCGTGCAAGTATTTAATCGCGAGCGGAGAGCGAGGGTGGAATTTGCCAAACGTAACCGCGATCACATGCTGGCTTATAAGGATGCCATTCTCGCGTTTGCGCTCTTTTACCCCACCGTTGAATTTCTGGGAGTTGCCGCAATCGCTTTAACTTTATGGGTCGGTGGGTTGCAGATTTTCGCGAATGTGCTGACGCTGGGCGTGCTGGTGGCGTTTATGCAGTACGCGCAGAGATTCTTCCGGCCGATTCAGGATTTGAGTGAGAAATTTAATATTTTGCAGTCGGCGATGGCGGCTTCGGAGCGCATATTCAAATTGTTGGATGAACCGATCACCATTTCCAGTGATCCCGGCGCGCTTCCGTTGCGCGATCCGCGGGGCGAAATCGAGTTTCGCAATGTGTGGTTTTCTTACAAGTCCGGTGAACCCAAGGATGAAGATTGGGTGCTGCGCGACGTTTCCTTCCGAGTTTTGCCTGGACAGACCATGGCCATCGTGGGACATACCGGCGCGGGAAAGACTACGCTGATTTCGCTGTTGCTGCGGTTTTATGATATTCAGCGCGGACAGATTTTATTGGATGGCCTCGACATTCGCAGAATCGAATTGCAGGATTTGCGCCGGCAATTTGGCATCGTGTTACAGGACCCTTTCCTCTTTTCCGGAACGATCGAGACAAATGTGCGGCTTGGAACTGCGGGGATCGACCGATCGACGGTCGAGCATGCCGTAGACGAAGTGGGGCTGGGCGATTTTATTCGCACGCTGCCGGGGGGCGTGGAAACTTCAGTAAACGAGCGCGGCTCGACTTTGTCGGTTGGACAGAGGCAGCTTATTAATTTTGCGCGAGCGTTGGCGCACAATCCACGCTTTTTGATTCTCGACGAAGCAACGTCCAGCGTGGATACCAAGACGGAGCTGCTGATCCGCGAAGCGTTGGATCGCTTGCTGTCGGGCCGCACCGCGCTGGTGATTGCGCACCGGCTGAGCACCATCCAACACGCCGATTGCATACTGGTATTCCACAAAGGCCGCTTGAGGGAGCAGGGCGCGCACCAGGAACTGCTGGCGCAACGCGGGATTTATTACCGGCTGTACCAACTGCAATATAAAGAACAGGAATTACACTTGCCGGTCAACGTAAGCGCTGGGCCGGAACCCTCACCACTCCAGGCTAATGACTGAGGATCATGAATTCCTGGCGATAAAATCGGCCCAGGAACAGATTTGCGTTCCTTTGCTCGAAACAGTTCAGAAGAAAAAGCCTCGCAAGACAAATTCCCCCGTCTATTCATGAGCGCTACACCCATCTTGCTGTCGGCAGGCGAGGCTTCGGGCGACATGTACGCGGCACGCCTGGCGATCGCCCTCAAGCAACGCGCGAATGTTGCACCGTTTGGCATGGGCGGACCGCAAATGCGCGCGGCGGGTGTCGAAATTGTTGTGGATTATGCGGAAGTGTCGGTGCTGGGAATTACAGAAGTGTTGCAAAAATTGCCGTCTCTGAGAAAAGCGATGAGGCGGCTGGTCGACGAAGCGCAGCAGCGACGGCCGCCTCTGGCGATTCTCACGGATTTTCCTGGATTTCATTTGCGGCTGGCGCGCAAGCTGTCACCGCTAGGCATTCGAAACATCTATTACATTTGTCCGCAATTCTGGGCCTGGCGGCCGTGGCGCGCGAATCTGGTGCGGCGCAGATTCGCGCAAGCTTTATGCATTTTTCCCTTCGAAGAGAAGTTTTATCGCGACGCGGGAGCAGCGGCGGAATTTATTGGGCATCCGTTGGTAGGCAACGTAAAAGCGAGTATGTCGCGCGCGGAATTTTGCGCCGAGAATTCACTGAGCGCTGACAAGCCGATTGTCACCATTCTACCGGGCAGCCGTAGGGGAGAGATTGAGTACCACGGCGCGATTCTGGCGCAAGCGCTGACGCAACTTAGACTCGCGATTCCAGTGATTCAAGCAGTGGTCGCGGTGGCGCCGGGGGTTAATCGAGCGGAGCTGGAGGCCTGCTTTAGTTCCAGCAACGGGGTGCGCTTCGTAACAGGTGCCACATACAACGCGCTGGAGGCCGCGGATCTAGCGATTGTTTCCAGCGGAACGGCCACCGTTGAGGCCGCGTTACTGGCCAAGCCGATGATCGTGATTTACAGGTTATCACCGCTAACCGCGCGGCTGGCCAAGCCGCTGGTGCGCACCAAGTTTTTCAGCATGGTCAACCTGATCGCCGGGCGCGAGGTTGTGCCGGAGTTAATTCAGGATGATTTCACCCCCGCCCGTGTCGCTTCCGAAGCCGTATCGCTATTGTCGGCATCCAAAGAAAGCCTCGAGAAAATGACGGCCATGCGACTCGGCCTGGCAGAGGTAACACGGTTGCTAGGGCCGCCGGGAGCCGTAGAGAGGGCTGCGGATGCGATCGTTGGCCAGCTACGGCTGGCACAAAGCAACGCAAAGTGACGGGTTTGGTATCCTATAGAGGCAGCCATAGCTGCGGCGTTCAAGTCGGTGTGCCGATTCCAATGAAAAAACGTGAAAGGGGTCCGATGGCCCTTCGTAAGAAAACTTTAAGGCCAATAGCGCGCTTGGGAGCGTTGACCATGGTATTGTTCGCGGCCGGATCATTGCGGGCGCAGAACCCGCGGCCGGTAGCGTTTGTTGCAGAAAATTATGATGTGTCGGCGACCCTGGACACCATTCGGCAATCGCTTGCCGCGAGCGCGAAAGTTGATTTCAAAGCACTGGAAGTTTCCGGGAATATCCGCGTGGAGTTGCACCCTAATCTGGAAGTGCAATCAATAAAATCCGCTGACGGCAAGTTACTGAACTTTGAGCGTGACCGGCAGAACCCTTTATTCTTGATAGTGACGGTGCCGTCGCCGGTGGGCGCAGGCGGCCATGTGTCGCTGACCTTCGCTTACACTGGATTGCTCGCCAACGAAGAAAACAGTCCGGTCCCGGGCGTTCGTGCCGCGGTGATTAATCATGATTTCGCGTATCTGCTTTTGCCCTCGCGGTGGTTTCCGCTGACGGATTATCCTGCGAACCGGTATACCGGAACTTTTCGATTGAATGTGCCGGCTTCATTTGCTGTGGCGGGTACCGGCAAAGCTTTAGCTCCTACGCCGGCCGCGGGAAAAAATCCGATTGATGGCGACCGTATTGTTTATACCTTCGAATGCAAAAACGCGGCACCGAATGGCACCTTCGTAGCCGGGAATTTACAGCTTAATCCTCAACAAGCGGAGGGCGTAAGTGTGGCGGTATACGCGCCGCGTTCGGCATCGGGCAACGCGGCCGATTTTGCCGCGTCGGTGGCGCGCTCCATGACGGTTTTCTCGGACATGTTCGGAGCGCTGCCCGATCCGGCCATGTCCGTAATTCAGATTCCCGACGGCACCTTACGTGAATTTGCGGGGCCGGGCGTGTTGTTACTGAGCCAGCGGGCGTGGGATCCCAAGCCGAATGACCGCACCATTGCGCGATTAGTGGCTTCGCAATGGTGGGGCAACGAGGTTTTGCCGGCGACACCCAACGATGTATGGATCAGCGATGGCCTGGCGCGCTATTCGGAAGCGCTTTATGCCGAGCAGAATGCCGGGAGAGAAGCAGGGCTGAGGGCAGTTGATGAGTTTGCAGTCGGCGCGCTGATGTTTGAAGATGCCGCGCCCATTGCGCAAGCAGCACGACTTGCGCCGTACTCCGCGGACTATCGCTCGGTAGTAATGAACAAGGGCGCGATGATTTTTCACATGGTGCGCGCGCAGATGGGAGACCTTGCGTTCAAATCGCTGTTGCACGATTTCTATACCAAGTATGAAGGGAAGAGCGCGCGCATCGAGGACTTCGCGGCCATGGCGCAACAGCATGCGCAAGCGTCGGTCAGGAGGGGCGAAGCGCCGCCGGAACTTCGGGGATTTTTTACGCAGTGGCTGAACTCCACGGGCATACCAGAGTTTACCGTTGATTACGTCGTGTATCGCACGCCGAAAGGGTTTCGCATTTCTGGCAAGATCAAACAGCCATTGGATACCTTTCGCATGCCGGTGGAATTGCGCATCGACACGGAAGGCAATCCAGAATTAAAAACGATCGATGTGATCGGCTCGGAGTCGGATTTCACTGTGGAGACATTTGGCCGGCCTAAACCGGGAGGAATTCGTGTTGATCCCAATAACCTGATTCTCAAGGCCAGCACGAACTTGCGAGCGCGGGCAGCGGTGGCACGCGGCGAAGAATTGGCGGAGCAAGGCCGTTATTACGATGCGGTCGTGCAGTACCAGCGTGCTTTGGCTATCCAGCCCAATCGCCCGCTAGCGAATTTCAGGATGGGCGAAGCGTTTTTTTACCAGAAAAACTATCAGGCTTCGGCGAATGCGTTTCGCGAGGCGTTGCAAACTGTGCCGGAACCTTCTGAGAAATGGACGGAGGTTTGGAGCCATATTTATCTAGGAAAGATTTTTGATTTGCTGGCCCAGCGGGAACGCGCTGTCAACGAGTACAGTAAAGCGAGACAGACCAACGATAATACCGGCGGGGCTCAGCAGGTCGCGGAAGGATTTTTGAAGAAGGCTTACACGGAAGGCGAGAAAACGGCTGTAGCTCCTGGCGCGGGAGGCACCGCGACTCCTGCGGCCCCTGCGGCTATACCACCGCCGTCTGAAGGCAACCGTCCAGTCTTGAAAAAGCGCACTGACCCAGCACAATTTTTGCCCTGATCATTTCGATAAGGTAGCAGCCTCCCTTCCGCATTTAAACCCGGGAAAAACCCTTTGATTCTTGGCTCTTCCCGGCCCTCGCCTTGACTTGCCGTGCTGCGCGTCGCAAACTTTGGGCCTATGGCTCACATCTATATGCATTTTGATTTTGGCGCGGACGAGGAAAAAGCGCAGGAAGCGCGTCACAAGCTGGACGTTTGGAAGCAGACGTTTCGCCTGGATAAAAAACTTCAATACAAATTGGACCGCCCGGAAGAAGCGGACGAGGAAGAAGATTCGGCGAGTGGTGCCACGGCGGCTGGCGAAAAACACGCCGAAAAGCCCAAATCCAAATCTAAATCCAAGCTTGGTAAGAAAACACGGCGCGCCGAGAGCGACTCAGAAGACAACGGAAGCGGCAACGTATCTCTGCTTGTGCGACTGTATTTCTCCAGCCACGAGAAATTATCCGAACAGCGCTGGCTTGATCGCATCCCTACGCAAGAGCCGTTCAAGAGCGCCTCTCCTAAGGTGCTTCGTCAGGGCGAGGCTGGGTTCGAGGAAGCGCTAAAACAATTCAGCGAGCTGGATTAACCGACCAAGTCGCGGTGGCTCAAGAGCCTTAGCAATTCGTCTATTGGCCGCGTTTTCACACCGGATATGAAACGGAAAATTCCGCTATAATTGAGGGTCTGCAGGAGACAGCTTCCATCCCTTCGCGAGGTCGGCACGAATGGCGTCACAGACGCGCATCAAAGTTGCCAAGCTTGACTCCCCAAAAATGCATGGCCTTGATCGCGATACCCTCGTTCGTTTGTATCGCACGATGTACCTTTCGCGGAAACTGGACGACCGCGAGATTCAACTCAAGCGCCAAAACAAAATTTATTTCCAGATCTCCAGCGCGGGGCATGAAGCGGTAACCGCTGCGGCGGGTCTGCTTCTCCGGCCTGGCGTCGACTGGATCTATCCTTATTATCGCGACCGGGCCCTTTGCCTTATGCTGGGCGTTACCCCGCTCGAAACTTTGCTTCAAGCTGTAGGCGCTAAAGACGACCCCAGTTCCGGTGGGCGTCAAATGCCATCCCATTGGGGCCACCCGGAGTGGAATATCGTAAGCCGCTCGTCGTGTACGGGTACCCAATTTGTTCAGGCTGTCGGCGCGGCGGAAGCTACCCTTTATTACCAGCACCGACCGAAGGCGCTGTCAAAAGCTAAAAAGGCGCCACTTGGCCAATATGTAAGTTATGAAGACAACGAAATTGTGTACGTGTCTTCGGGTGATGGGGCTACCAGCGAAGGAGAATTCTGGGAGTCACTGAACACTGCGTGTACTAAAAAGCTGCCGATGTTTTATCTGATCGAGGACAACGGTTACGCGATTTCTGTTCCTGTGGAAGTGCAAACCGCTGGGGGCAGCATCTCTAAGTTGGTGGGCAGTTTCCCTGGCCTTCACATTGCGGAATGCGATGGCACCGATCCGCTAGAGAGTTATGCTGCGTGTAAGGAAGCAATCCAATACTGCCGTGAACGGCGCGGCCCCGCCTTGGTGCACGCGCAAGTTACGCGACCGTATTCGCATTCGCTGTCTGACGACGAAAAGCTTTACAAATCCGCTGAAGAGCGCGAACGAGAAGCGCACCGCGACCCACTCTCAAAATTTTCGCTTTTTCTCGTTCGCGAAGGACTGCTGGATCAGAAGCAAATCGAGGATCTGGAAGCGCAAGTCGACAATGAAGTCCGCGAAGCCGCGGATCAAGCTCTGACCGCTGCGGAACCCTCCGTCGACTCGATTCAGGTAAATGTTTACTCTCCGGACGTCGATCCCACTGCTTCCACTTTTGCAGCGGAGCCTCAATTTCACGGCGCGCCAAAAACCATGGTGGAGATGGTCGCGGCCACGTTGTCCGACGAAATGATGCGTGACGAGCGTATTACCGTGTTCGGCGAAGACGTTGCCGACGCCAGCCGTGAAGAAAATCTAAAAAGTGTCAAAGGTAAGGGCGGGGTCTTCAAAGCGACCGCCGGGCTGCAGCGCAAATTTGGCGCCGATCGCGTTTTCAATTCGCCGCTGGCGGAGGCCAGCATTGTCGGCCGGGCCATAGGCATGGCAACGCGGGGATTGAAGCCCGTCGCGGAGATACAGTTTTTTGATTACATCTGGCCGGCCATGATGCAGATTCGCGACGAATTGTGCGTGACGCGCTGGCGTTCGAACGGAGCTTTTAAATGTCCCGCGGTGATTCGCGTAGCTATCGGCGGTTATCTAACGGGTGGCGCGGTGTATCACAGCCAGAGCGGCGAATCGATCTTTACGCACTGCCCGGGGCTGCGAGTGGTGATGCCTTCTACGGCGCTCGATGTGGCTGGATTGTTACGAACCGCGATTCGCTGCGACGACCCAGTAATGTTTTTAGAGCACAAGCACCTTTATCGTCAGCCGTATAATCGCTCTGAATATCCGGGACCGGATTACACTGTGCCCTTTGGGAAAGCGCGTGTGGTTACCGAAGGCACGGACATCAGCATCATCACCTACGGCGCGTTGGTTCATCGCGCGGAAGTGGCTGCCGCGCAGCTCGGGCGCGAGGGCACCTCCGTTGAAATTATCGACCTTCGTTCGCTTTCTCCCTATGATTGGGAGGCTATCACGGCGACGGTGCGAAAAAATCATCGCGTCATCGTGGCATACGAAGACATGCTCAGTTGGGGCTACGGAGCGGAAATCGCCGCGCGCATCGCCGATGAACTATTTGAAGAGCTGGACGCGCCGGTGCGCCGGGTCGCCGCCATGGATACTTTCTGCGCCTATCAGCCTAGTCTGGAAGACGTAATCCTCCCCCAGACTTCCCACTTGATTAACGCCGTCAAACAATTGCTGGAATACTAAGAATCCTAAGCATCTGAGTTTTGCTGCCGGCTACCCAAAGGCCTAAGAACCGTGGTGTCACGGACAGAGCCGTTGACGGCCAACGTATGACATTAGCTTTGGAACTTTTTGCCCTGTTTTGACGTATTATGCTGTGAGAATGACCTGTGGAGGGTCTCAATGATCTGCCCAAATTGCCAGAAAGAAATCGCCGATCACTCCAATTTTTGCTACAACTGCGGCGCCCGCCTGGTTGCGGGAGCGCCCGCGCCACCAGCGTACGCTGCACCTGCTGTGAAGCGCTTGACGCGTTCCACCACCAACAAAAAAATCGCCGGAGTCTGCGGCGGCTTGGCCGAATATTTTGATCTCGATCCTACGCTGGTTCGCATAGTGTGGTTGCTTTTGGTCCTTTTTGCAGGTACAGGCGTCCTGGCGTATTTGATCCTTTGGATTGCGTTGCCGCCGGCGCCTGCGCGCATCGCGGCAAATTCAGTTACCGTCACACCGTAAGAGCGAGATACGAAGGCGTTCGGGTTCCTCTGGGAATGGCCGCTCGTGCAACGAACCGGTAGAGCGCTACGGCTTGCTTTTCGGTTTTCCTGGCCGCGGGCGCCCTCCGCCTAATTCATACAGCGCGTAATCAACTGAAGCCTGCCCGGCTCCGACGGTTGCCAGCGCGAAACACGTGGCCGCCAGCACCAAAGGAAATTCGTAGTTGTGCACCGCCATATATCCGCCGGCGCTGTGCACCTTCCAGATGGCGACAGCCATTTCCATCGCCAGCAGCAATGCCGCGATGCCGGTCAAAAATCCTAAAATAATCAGCGCGCCACCAAAAACCTCCAGCACGCCCGCCACGGTGACAAAATAACCAGGCAGCCCGTGCTGCACAAACAATCCCTGCATGGCATTTGGATGGGTGAGTTTGGGATAGCCATGCCAAATAAAAATGATGCCGAGCGCCAACCGCAGAAGCAGCAATCCCACGGGCTGAAGCGCATTTAACCTGGTCATAAGTTGGGGGTCCTGAAATTATTTCGTCCGATCACGATGATGCGGCATTTTAGCAGAAACCAATTCAGGCCACAGAACACTCGCAGCTCGTCAGAACTCGTCGCGCGACATTCAGGTACAATCTTTGTAGTGATTAACGGGCGAATGATGAGTAGTTGTCAGGGACGGACCTCAGCGAGAACCACTAAATTCGACTCTCGTTAGCATTCACCCCATTTATGAATTGTTTTCTTGTCCAAGGCTTTTGTACGTATTCCGCAGCCACCAGTAAGGCTTGCTCATGAAGCGCAAGCTGCTTATCGCCATCCCTCTGCTGTGCGCTGTCGCTGTGGCTGCGTGGATTTACAGGCCAAAACACGGAGCCTCTGGCGAAGGTTACATCGGCGAACGTAGCGTCACGTTGTGGAGCGGCGTGGCGCAGGTTCGGGAACCGCTGGACGCACTGCATTATGGCGATCACGTGGAGATCGTGGCTCGCCATAACGACAGCGTAAAGGTGCGCACCACCGGCGGTGAGGTTGGCTGGATTGATGCGCGATCATTGATGGAACCAGCGTTGTGGCAGCGCAGCGCGAAACTCTTGGGCGACGCGCAGGAGTTGCCGGTGCAGGCTCGCGGTCGTACCAAGGTAGCCACCAATCTCCGAGTGTTGCCAGGCCGCACCCAACCTCGCTTGTATCAATTCGGGCGAGGCATCCCCGTGGAAATTGTTGGACGTGCGGTCGCTGACATGCCCCAAGCTTCGGACGAAAAGGAGTCTGCCGGCGAGGCTGCAGCAGACTCGAAGAAAGAAGACGAAAAAAAAGAAGAGTGGCTATTTGTTCGAGGACTTGCTACCCGGCCGCCTAGCGAAGCTAATCCGCGCACGCCGGATACTTCTACAACCACGCAGCCCGGTGATCGAACTTCTCCCATTGCCGGCTGGATAATCGGACGTTTCGTGGAACTGGATTTGCCGGACGCCGTGAGAGAAGGAACCGCTTCCGCTAACGTCCGGCCAGTAGCGTGGTTCGAACTAAATAAGGTTAGCGACATCACTGGAGCGAAGCCGCAGTACCTGGTCGCGGGTAGTCGTGGACCGGACTCGCAACCCTGCGATTTCACCAGTATCCGCGTTTATACCTGGAATTCCAAAAAGAGCCGTTACGAAACGGCGTACATAGAAAATAATCTTTGCGGGCAAATGCCCGTGCGAATCGGAACCGGGCCGAAGGGAGAACCTGAATTTCGCTTTCGCAGTAAGGACGCGAATCTACCAGCTGGTAAGTCCCAAATCGGCGGTAATGACGAGCGCGTTTATCGCCTGATCCAAACGGTGGTGAGACGGATACGCGAGGATGGTTCTATAGCGTTGCCGAGAAAATCAAAAGGCGCGAGTAAGGCTAACGATTCAGCAAAGGCTAAGAAAAAGTCACGAGCGGCTCAATGACGTTACATATCAATGAAGCGGAAGTGCGTTCGGTGCTGACAATGGCGATGGCCCTGAAAACCGTCGAGGAGAGCCTGCGTAAACAAGCTCGCGGAGAAGTGGTTGTACAGCCGCGTCGCCGCTTCGAATTGCCCAAGGGTTTTTATCATTACATGGCCGCCGCTGACTATGCTGGAGGGTACGTCGCAGAAAAACAGTACACCTACGTGGCCGGCAAGATTCGCTTCCTGGTTTTGCTCTACGAAATGGCGACCGGCGATCTTGTGGCGCAGATTGAAGCGGATTACATGGGCCAGGTGCGAACCGGCGCTGCCTCCGGCGTGGCGACTAAATTCATGGCCCGCCGCGACGCGCGAGTCGCGGCCATTATTGGCACCGGCGGGCAGGCCAGGACCCAACTGGAAGCGATCGCCGGCGTGCGAAAACTGGAACTGGCACGCGCCTACGGCCGGGATGTTTCCCGCCGCGAGAAATTTTGTGCGGACATGGCCGAACGTCTCAGCATTCCCGTGTACGCTGCAGCATCCGCGGCACAAGCCATTAAGGGCGCGGATATCATATGTACCGCTACGACCGCTTCGCAGCCCGTTGTGACCGGCCAGGACATTGCCCCGAGCATGCACATCAATGCCATCGGCGTAAATCATGCTCACAAACAAGAAATAGATGAGGCGGTAGTTTCACGCGCGGACTTGATCGCCGTCGATTCCATCGAGCAATCTCGCCAGGAAGCGGGAGATTTAATTGTGGCCTTTGGCCAGGATGAATCGAAATGGTCATCGGTTAAAATGTTGGCTGACATTGTAGACGGCAAAATTCCTGGCCGTTCGAATGACACCGCCGTTACGCTTTTCAAATCCAACGGAATCGCTTCCTGGGACTTGGCTGTGGCCGTACGAGTACTGGCTCTGGCGCGCGAAAAGGGCCTCGGACGAACGCTACCTCTTTGGGCTAATAAGTAAAACAGCTACGTGGAACACCCGAGTTGCAAAAACACCGTTAGGCTCACCGAAATTACCCCGCCACCCGTTGACACTTCGCACCCGGCTGAGAAACACTGGGACCTGTTTTAGGGGGAAATCCGCGCCGCAAGGCCCCCAGTGCAGTAAACTGTGCAATAGACTGGTCTTCTAGCTTAGTATGTGGAACCAACAACCGTAGCCAGGATGCGAACACTTCCAGATTATTTAAGAAAAGGCATGAAGCTCGTTATCGTGGGCTGCAATCCCAGCGAGTCTTCAGTGCGTGTCGGCCATTACTATGCCGGGCGCGTGAACCAATTCTGGCCAGTCCTCTATAAAGGCGGAGTGGTTCCTGAGCCATTTGACTATCACGATGACAAGCGCGTGATTGAATTTGGCATCGGCCTGACCGACCTGGTGAAACGACCCACAAAAACAACTGCGGAGCTGACGCGCGAAGACTTTGCGGAAGGACGCATCGTATTGTCGCAACGGCTTGGGGAATACACGCCGCATGTGATCGCATTCAACGGCAAACTGGCCTTCGAACAATTTGCGCAACGCAAATGCAAGTTTGGTCTTCAGAAAGACCTTCTATACGGCGCGCGCGTGTATGTTTTGCCAGAGACGAATACGCAGGATCCTCATGGCAACAGCGAGCGCGTACGTCATTTTCGAAAGCTAGCCCAACTTGTCTCGCGTACCGAGACGGAACGAGCTTCAAAGGGAAACTAGGATCGTAAATATGAATGAAGCCACGCAACCCGCACCATCGCAATCACCGCAGTCACAACCGGCTCAAACCCAAAATGCATTAATCCTGGAATCCAAACAGGACGGCATCGCCACACTAACGTTAAACCGGCCAGACAAACTAAACGCCATTAACAAAGACCTCGCTGTCGCTCTGAACGAAAGCCTTGGCCGTTTGACCACTGATAAATCCGTTTACGTGGTGATTATCACCGGAGCGGGCCGTGCTTTTTGCTCCGGCGGCGACCTCGGTGTCATCGCCGAAGGTCGCAAGAATAACGATACGAGCGAACTGGAGCCGCTTTTGCGGGCCGGGATGCACGCGGTGCTTAAAATGCGCAGTATGGCGCAACCGGTGATCGCCATGGTAAACGGCGCCGCTGCGGGCGCGGGCATGAATCTCGCTTTGGCTGCCGATCTGAGAGTGGCGTCAGAAAGCGCCACGTTTGGCCAGAACTTTATCAAGGTCGGATTATTCCCAGACTATGGCGGAACTTATTTTCTTCCGCGACTAGTTGGCTATTCCAAATCTGCCGAAATGTTTTACACCGGGGAAATGATTGACGCGCGAACCGCGCTGGAGTTAAGAATCGTGAATCGGGTTGTCCCAGACGGTCTGCTCAAGGCAGAAACCTGGAAATTGGCGCGCCAAATCGCGGATGCTCCTTCCGTATCGATTCGCGCCATGAAGACCGTTTTATTCGGCAACCGCAAATTAGAACTAGAGAAGGCCCTCGATGAAGAGGTCGAGCAGCAACTGAAATGTTTCAAGTCGCCGGACTGCCGCGAAGGCATCAACGCTTTCCTGGAAAAGCGAAAGCCACAATTTCATACCAAGTGAAGCGCAACGCTGGTTTCAAAACAACTTTTAATTGAAGGGATAATTGGGCCTTGGACGAAATACAAATATCTCCGGCAGAGGTGAAGAGCCGCATGGATCGCGGCGAAAAACTCGTGCTGGTCGATGTGCGAGAGCCGTGGGAATACGAGTTGTGCCGCATCGAAGGGGCGAAACTGGTGCCTCTGGGCTCCCTGGCCGCCAACGTTAGCGGACTTCTCGGCGTTGATGAAGTAATTTGTTATTGCCACCATGGGATGCGCAGCCTGGATGCCGCTACGTGGCTCCGGTTCCAGGGCATTGAAAAGGCCAAGTCGTTATCGGGCGGGATTGAGCGATGGTCCACCGATGTGGATCCCCACGTACCTCGCTACTGACCTATATCCCGCGCTAAAATTAGCCATGCACCGGTTGACCACTTCCCTTTCGGAGCTTTCATGCCCAAAGCCAAAATTAAGTTTTTGCAAAAACCCACGTGTACTACCTGCAGAAAAGCGAAGGCCTACCTGGAGAAACTGGGCGCAGAACTGGAGTTGCGCAGTCTCGACAAACAAAAACTCAGTAAAGTTGAATTGGACGAACTGATCGGCGAGCACGACCACAAACAATTCTTAAGCTCGCGCAACGAGCTGTATCGCACACGGAATATGAAAGACCGCCCGCCTACACGTGCGGAGGCCATCCAATTAATGTCGGAAGAGCCCAATCTTATCCGCAGGCCTGTGGTGATGCGCGGCAAACGCCTTGTTCTAGGCTACGACGAAGACGCTTACAAGCAGCTCGTGAAGTAGCCGTTAGCGCGCGTCATGAATCCAGACATTAAAACTATCGCGGTGATTGGTGCCGGCACCATGGGCAGAGGTATCGCCTACGCTGCCGCCTTTGGCGGCTACACCATCGTGCTGGAGGATATTTCCCCGCAAATGTTGGAGGAAAGCACGCGCTGGATTACAAAATCTTTCGACGAGGGAGTGACCAGCGGCAAAGTAGACGCTAAAATTCGCGATCACGCATTATCGTTGATCGCTACCGCTAGTTCGGTGGAAGGTGCCATTCGCGACGCGGACCTCATCATCGAAGCGGTGCCCGAAGAAATGGAAATGAAGATGGAGTTGTTCACCATCTTCGACAAATTTGCAAAGCCCCACGCGATTTTTGCCAGTAATACTTCATCGCTGTCGATCAGTGACATGAGCGACCTCACTGTTTCTCGCGAACGCTGCATTGGCATGCACTTCTTCAATCCCGTCCCGAAGATGAAGTTGATCGAGCTGGTGAAGACTCCGCTCACTTCCCAGAACACGGTGAATGTCTGTACGGAAGTTGGCCGGCGGATGGGCAAAGAAGTAGTGCTGGTGCAGGAATCTCCCGGTTTTATCACCACGCGCGTGAACGCGCTCATTGGCAATGAAGCGTTTGCGATGCTGGAGGCCGGAATTGCCTCGGCCGAAGATATCGATAAGGCGCTGAAACTGGGGCTGAACCATCCCATGGGCCCATTTGAGCTTGTCGATCTTGTGGGACTGGACGCACGGTTGAGCATCCTTGAATACCTGCATCAAACGCTGGGAGAAAAATATCGACCCAACCGGTTGCTGAAGCAATATGTACAGGAAGGCCGGCTCGGGCGAAAGTCCGGTCGGGGCGTCTACGACTATTCCGAGCGAGTGACCACCAGCGAAAAAACTTAGTCCGCGAACTGGCCGAGCTGTGTTTTGCCTTTGGCGGCATCCATTATATGAATCCACACTAGATTTTTGGCCAGCTACATACCGCTTTCACTATTGAACGGAATCGGCGACTCGGTTTAACAATAAGTGGCGAAAATGACTTTGGCATTTTGTGGAAAGTGTTAGACTGGACAAAATCTTACGGCGATGGAGTTCGCCATAACCGTTCCGGATAAACTTTTCTGGATCTGATGACTCCTGGCTGCCAGGCGGCGCCAGGAGTTTTTTGTTTTTAGTGGTCTACTTCATGCGTTGAATTATTTGACGTCGCGGATTGGAGCGCACTTGAAGATTTTCTTGATCGCCATATTTGGAGCTATCGGCACGCTGGCCCGTTATGGGTTGCAGGGCGTGGTGCAGGTCCGCACGGGTGGAACCTTTCCATACGGCACGTTACTCGTGAACCTGACCGGTTGCTTTTTTCTTGGCTTGATTGCGCAGTTCACCATGAACCGCATAGTGATTTCACCGGACTGGCGCGTGGCCATTGCCGTGGGATTCTTCGGTGGCTACACAACTTTCTCGAGCTTTGGCTGGGAGACCGCGAAAATGATGGAAGACGGTGAATGGGCGCGCGCGTCGGCGTACGTAGCGGCGAGCGTAGTCGCAGGATTGTTTTTGTCAGTGGCGGGCATTCGGCTGGCCAACAAATTTTAACGACTCGCGGAGAGATGGCTATGACCCATGAAAAATTTGAAGGCGAGCGAGTGCTGATGCGCATTCACGTAGGCGAGTCGGATAAATGGCACGGCAAATCGCTGCACGAGGCCATTGTAGAAATGTTGCGGAAAGAGGGCTTTTCAGGTGCAACGGTTTTGCGCGGAGTGGGAGGATTTGGCGGGTCCAGCGTGTATCACACCGATAAGTTGCTGCGAATGTCTCAGGATCTTCCGATTATTCTTGAGGTCATCGATACCAGTGAACGTATCGAGAAAATTCTGCCGCGCCTGGATGAGATGGTGGAGGGCGGACTCATCACGCTCGAAAAAGTTCGCGTAATCCTTTACCGGGCAGCCAAACGATGAACGGTAAGCTTGTTTTTCTTCGAATGGAAACAGGCGATTGCCTGCCATAATTTCAGGATGCCTGAACAACAAAAAACAGGATCGTGGCTGAATCGCACCGTTCTAGGCGTCGGTTTAACCAGCCTTTTTAGCGATTGGAGTCATGAGACCGCCACGGCGGTGTTGCCGGCGTTTCTCGCTTTGATTGGCGCTGGGCCCGCGTGGCTTGGAGCCATCGAAGGCATCTCCGACGGGCTATCCAGTTTTGCAAAACTGGCGTCCGGGCATTTTACCGATCGATTGAAACATCGCAAACCTCTGGCGGTCGCGGGTTATGCATTTACTGCGCTGGCTACCGCATCGTTTGCATTCGCTACACATGCCTATCAAGTCTTATTCGGGCGGACGGCGGCGTGGCTCGGACGCGGCATTCGGTCGCCGGCCAAAAAAGCCTTGTTGGCCGCCGATACTCCGCCGGGCGCTTATGGACGCGCCTTCGGTTTGGAACGATTGATGGACACGGTGGGAGCAATCGTCGGGCCGCTGACCGCCTTGTGGCTGCTGGAGGTTACCGGACATTCCTATCGCAAAGTATTTTTGTGGACGCTACTGCCGGGCTTATTGGCTGCGGTTTTGTTCTGGTTGCTGGTGCGGGAAAAGCCGATTATCGCAAAACCCAAGCAATCATTTTTTGGCGGAATACGCGCGTTGCCCATTCCCTTTCGCCGATTACTTTTAGGCGTGGGCATTTTTGGTGCCGGCGATTTTTCACATACGTTGCTAATCCTGTACGCGGCGCGCATGCTTTCGCCGTTGCACGGACCTGCGCGCGCCGCGAGTCTCGCAGTCGGCCTGTACACAATTCACAATGTGTTTTACGCCGGCTCGGCGTACCTGAGCGGGTGGCTGAGCGATCATGTTCGGCAGCGCAAAATAGTACTGGCCGCGGGGTATGGACTTGCTGTGGTCACCGCCGTTTTATTGTGCCTCGGGAGTCAGTCACTCTGGTTACTCGGCTTGATTTTTATTTTGGCTGGCCTGTACATCGGCACGGAAGAAGCTTTGGAGGATTCGCTGGCAGCGGAGATTGTGCCCAAGGAGCAGCATGGAATGGCTTTTGGGACTTTGGCGGCTGTGAATGCCGGTGGCGACTTTATATCGAGCATGGTTATCGGTTTTCTTTGGAGTGCGGTAAACGTACAAACCGCTTTCGCAGTTTCCGCGATCCTCTTCTCCATCGGGGCGATCCTTATTCTTCGGCTGCGCGCCTCCTGATTTGCTGTTGCACGGTGTAGCGCACCGTGTTAGCGTTGGCGAACAAAAGGCGAATCATTCTGGAGGCCGAATTATGCCTGAATCCTTAGCCGTGCGCACCGCCGCGGCCACCTCTTCGATTACCCGCGTACGCGAGGTGCTGGACGGTTTTGCTTTGCGCGATCGCGACGGAGAGATTCTTACCGCCGTGCGGCACTTCCCTGCGCGCGTCGCGCAATGGGCGCCATTCCCTCCCTGGGTTCACCCTGATTTGCGCGAAGCCTATAAGGCCAAGGGCATCGAGAGGCTCTATAGCCATCAGGCTGCTGCTGCGGAAGCAGCCCATCAAGCGAAAAACATTGTCATCGTGACACCCACAGCCTCGGGAAAAACACTTTGTTACAACCTGCCGGTTATAAATACGATTCTGGAAAATTCTGATACTCGGGCAATTTATTTGTTTCCCACCAAGGCCCTGGCGCAGGATCAGTTAGCCGAAATTCATGATTTGAATCAGCGGCTCGACAACAGGTTTGGGGTCTTCACCTACGATGGCGACACGCCCAGCGATGCCCGCAAAGCGATTCGCGAGAAAAGCCACATCGTACTGACCAATCCGGACATGCTGCATACCGGGATTCTTCCTCATCACACGCGATGGACGCGGCTCTTTGAGAATTTGAAATATATCGTGCTGGATGAACTGCATACTTACCGCGGCGTATTTGGCAGCCATCTTTGCAATGTGCTGCGACGCTTGCGGCGCATTGCAAATTTTTATGGCTGCCAGCCGCAATTCATTTGTTGCTCTGCGACCATCGCCAACCCGGGAGAACTTGCCGGCAAGCTGCTCGAAACGGATGTAGAAGTTTTGAATGCCAACGGCGCGCCAGCCGCGGAAAAAACCTTTGTATTTTATAACCCCCCAGTGGTGAATCGAGCTCTGGGGATTCGGCGAAGCTACATCAATGAAGCTTGTCACGTTTCGCAGGAATTTTTGAAACGCGATTTGCAGACCATGGTTTTTGCTAATTCGCGTTTGCATACGGAATTGATGCTGACGTATTTGCAGCAAGCCAATCCGCAGCAGCCAGGCGGGACCACCACCATTCGCGGATATCGCGGCGGCTATCTCCCTAACGAGCGCCGGGATATCGAACGCGGGCTGCGCGACGGACAGATTCGCGGCGTGGTTTCTACCAGCGCGTTGGAACTGGGCATCGATGTGGGATCGCTTGATACCGTGGTTATGGCTGGCTACCCGGGAACGATTGCGGCAACGTGGCAGCGCGCCGGACGAGCGGGCAGGCGGAGCGGCAGTTCGTGCGCCGTTTTAGTGGCTTCGTCCGCGCCGTTAGACCAATTTATTGTGCGGAATCCCGATTATTTTTTTGGCAATACTCCAGAACACGCGTTTATTCAGCCGGACAATCTAGAAATTCTCATCAATCATTTGAAATGTGCGGCGTTTGAATTGCCGATTGGCCCCGGGGAACGCTTTGGTGATGTAGATGTTCAGGACCTTTGCGCGCGGCTGGCCGAAGCCGGCTTTTTACATCGCGCGGGCGAAAACTATCATTGGACCCAGGAAGCCTATCCCGCCGATACGGTGAGTTTGCGTTCGGTGACCAGCGACAATTTCGTGATTATCGACCTTACGGGCTCTCCAACGGTGATTGGCGAAGTTGATTTTTCGAGCGCGCTGACTACCGTGCACGAAAAGGCCATTTACATCCATGGAGGGCAGCAATATCACGTGGAGCATCTGGATTTCAAAGAGCGCAAGGCCTACGTCAAGCGTGTGGATGTGGATTATTACACTGACGCGATTCGCTACACGCAGGTGCGCATCCTGGAATGCGCTGCGGAAACACGGGCAAGTGATTCCCTTCCCGAAATTCCAGCGCTGCGCTCCTTCGGGGACGTGCTAGTGCGATCGCAAGTGATTGGGTTCAAGAAGATCAAGTTTTTTACCAACGAAAACATTGGCGCGGGGAATCTGGAATTACCTGAAAACGAGATGCACACCACATCCTATTGGATCACGCTGGAACGGCCGTTGCTGGAGTCGCTGCCATTTACGATCAGCGAGCGGCAGAGCGGGATGTTTGGATTGCTACACGCACTCGCTTCCGTTGCCACGCTGTTGCTGATGTGTGATCGCCGCGACCTGGGCACCGCCATCGGAGAAAAGCCGCCGTATCCCGATGATCAAGAGATGGCGATGGACGCAGTGCAAATGCGGAATCACAATTCGCAGGATGCCAAGGAATTCTTTGAGCCCAATATGTATTTGTTCGACGCTTATCCGGGTGGAATTGGCTTTTCTGAGCCGCTCTACCGCGCGCATGACATTCTCATGCAGCGGACGCGACAGTTGATTGTCGCTTGTGCATGCTCACAGGGCTGTCCCTCGTGTGTCGGACCTGCGGGCGATCTGGCTCCGCGGGCCAAGGAAGCTGCGCTGGCTATTTTAGACCGGCTTTGCAATTCGACGGTGAGGCCCGATAGATGGCTACACTCGATCACAGATTCTCACGCCTGGCGGCATTAAAACCTGCGCGACCACCGGCAGTACGATCGACAACGCTGCGTGAGCCTTGCGAAGAGGATACGATGGCGCGTCTGCTCGGCGCCGGGGTATCCACCAACCGTTTTGGTGAGCATCTCGCCGTGCGAAACTGGTTTTCTACGCCGGAATTTGTTGCTCCTCACTCAACCTGTCTGCAACTTCTTTCCCAGCAACGCGATGAAGTGATTTCGCGGCGTGCGCGAACTGCGTTGGAGAATCCTGAAAAATGGCTTTTTCTGGACACCGAAACAACCGGACTCGCTGGCGGCACCGGAACTTACGCCTTCCTGATTGGCCTGGCTTGGTGGGATGCCGGCGGTTTGCAAGTAGAACAGTTGTTTATGCGCGATTTTGCCGAGGAGCATTCGGTGTTATGCGAGCTTGCCGCGCGACTGGCTGAGCGGCCGGTATTAGTGACCTTTAACGGAAAAACATTTGATTGGCCCCTTCTGGAAAATCGGTTTCGAATGACTCGTTCGATTGCGGTGCCGGGCCTGGCGGCTCATCTGGATTTGCTTCATCCTGCCCGCGCGCTTTGGAAATTTCGCCTTGGAACGGTTCGGCTTACCGATCTGGAGCGTGAAGTCTTGAATCCCTCGCAGCTTGGATGGCACAGACAAGGCGATGTGTCCTCCAAGTTCATTCCGCAGTTTTATTTTGATTATCTTCGCGGCGGGCCGCCGGAACCGTTGTTGGGCGTTGCGCGCCACAATCAAATGGATCTTCGAGGGTTGGCGGCGCTCTTTGGAAAAATCAATGCACTTCTCGCAGAGCAGACTGATCCTGACGAGGAGATGCATGGCCTCGACCTTTTTGGGCTGTCAAAGTTTCTGCATCGCCGTGGGGATAAAGGGCGCGCGCAAATTGCCTGCGCTCAAGCCGTCGACCTGGGTCTGCCGGTGGAGTTTCATTCTCGGGCTCAAAATGACCTGGCGCTAATGGCCAAACGAAAAGGCGAGCATCAACGCGCCGCGGAAATTTGGCATGAAATTCTGGCCGATTCCGGAGACACCATTCACGCCTGCGAGCAGTTGGCAATTCACTATGAACTGCGCGTCAAGAATTATGAGCGCGCGCTGGAGTTTGCCCACCGCGCTTGCAGGCTATTGCATACGCAGGCTAACCACGCCAACTTTTTTGCCCAGCGCGGAATGGCACGGCGCGAAGATTTGTCGCTGAAGCGAATCAAGCGACTGGAAGGACGGTTATCAAAGCGCACCGGGAAGCGGTTGCCGCTGGGCGAAACCAGAGCCACCGGCACGGTCTAAGCGATTGGGGACGCTGGTTACGGTTATGCCACCAGGCTTGGCTGGATCGAGCGGAGGTTCCGGTGAAGCGGGCCAACCAATCGCTTTGGTGACGCCGTCAAGCACCACGCGAGTGGTTCCTTCGACGCTCAGGCATTCGCTCTCAAGGCATCGGAGATAAACGCCGCCTTCGATCGCATCGAAGGAAAAGAAGTTCGGCCGTCGAAAAAGCTTCGAGCGCTGATCGTATTTTTTCTCTAGCGCCTCAGAATATTGGCCGAAAAAACGTACCGCTTCGGCAGTGTTGTTAAGACGCAGCAGACTTACAAGCACCAGCCGCTTGGTGCGGTCGTGTTCGTAAACCACATAACGATCCCCGTCCCACGCCGCGGCAAGAGTTTTAGCGCGGTCCTCGCCAAGAAATTGTTTTAACACTTCTTTCCAACCAAACTCACCCATTACGTTTTCTTCCAACCTGGTCCAGTCCGGACCGAGCAATTTGCCAACATCCGGCAAATTCTCGGTTGAAGGTGTTTTGCCCGAATGATAAAGCGCGGGATGCATAATTTGCTGCGTGGAAATGGGCGGTTTGGAGAAAACTATGGGAAGATCCTTCCAGCCATTACTCTTCAACAGATCGGCGGAAAATGTAAGACCCGCAAAATACGGAAAGACCAATGCGTCTTTCAAAAACGGGGGCGCCTTTTTTAATGCTGGCGTAGCCCCCATATCACCGACAAGCACGGAAGGGTCGATGTCTGGCAGGTCTTTGAGAGATCGGCCGCTTTCGTTCAGCAAATAATCGATCATGGCGGCCATCGCGCTGCCTTCCAGGACCGCTTCTCTGGCGAGTTCGCCATCATCGTTAGGCCTGGCAGCCTTAACCCACGTTTCAATCTGAAAGTGCTGATCCTCCAGAGCATGGGTCAACTCGTGAGCCATCACCATTTTTTGATCCGCCAAAGGAATCCACTCAGCAATGTAAAATTCGTGGGCCTTGGGATCATAAAGACCGGCGATCTGCTCGGTCAGAAGATCGATCATGAACGAATCGATATCGAAACCCTTAGGTAGAAGACCAAATGCTTCCGCACTGCGAGCAGAGGCATACCGCTCGGCGGGCTCTTTGTCCTCATTCATTTCGCTGATGACATAAGCGCGAATTTCTTCCCGGGAACGAAGAGTCTTCTTAACTGGGGTGCGCAGTTTCAGGCCGGTAATTTGGCTCATTTGCTCGAGAACTTCGTCGGCAGCGGCGGTGAATTCAGCAACGGCGGCGGATTTGGCAGAATCCGGCGCGGTGAGGGCCGGAGATTTTTGTGCTAAGGTGCCACCACTGGTGAGGGAAAGAACGAGCCCGGCCCAAACGGTCGCGCGACCAAAACTAGGATTCCGCAAAAAGAACATGGTTTTTGCAGAATAACAGATTCAAGAGTTCTTTCGCGGGATAGCCGCGTCAGAATTCTACGGTCAAAAGTCGCTGTTCCGTATTCTTAACAAGATGGTAATAGTAGTGTACCCTGCTCGTGTGTGTTGCTGAGCTGAGGAAAAAATGTTACCAGGCCTACGCTTGCGGCGCGTCCGCGAGCAGTTGGGATTAACGTATCGCGACGTAGAGCGCTGCAGCTACGAGATTGCCGCAAAGCGGGGCCGGCCGGAATTCATTCTGCACATCAGCCGCCTGGCCGACATGGAAAACCGCAATGTGGTGCCCGGACTGCATAAATTATATGCGCTGGCGGTGGTTTACCATTTAAATCCGGCGGAGATTTTCCGCTGGTATGAGGTTCCGGTCGACGAGTTTTTCGCGGACGGGGCAATGTTTCCTGCTCCGCAGACGCATCTGGGCTCGCCGCCGGGGTCCCTGCGCGTTCCACTGCGATTTGATCCCGCGTTTGATCCCGCACGCACCACCTATCTTTCGCGCATGGTGGAACAGTGGGGTAACTTAGAAGGTACCCTGCTCGATGGCCATCCGAAATACCGCTATGGGTTCATCGGTTTAAATGACCGGCGCATGACGCCGTTGCTGCGGCCCGGAAGTATCGTCATGGTGGATGTATCGATGAGGCGGATACGGGACATGGATTGGACGTCGGAATACGACCGTCCGCTATTCTTTGTAGAAGTGCGAGAAGGCTACCGGTGCGGATGGTTTCATCAGGAGGGCTCTCGGCTGGTCATGCACCCGCACCCGCTCTCACGCTGCATGCCGGAATGGTGGGAAACGCCGGACGAAGCCGAGATCGTCGGCCGGGTGACGGGGGTGGTCACGCGGTTGAACGAACCGTGGAACAATTATCCTGAAGTACTTCCAGCAGCACACGCAGGTTCGAACAGAAAAGCTCCTTGAGATAATCCGGAGCGCGTTCCGGCAACAACACCCGGTAGGCTTCCATGCGCTGCCAATGTAGCGCACTGGCGTCGCGGCCGGCCTCCATAGCGTCCAGACACGCGCGCAAATCCGCTTCCTGGTTAGCTAGCGGTGTCTCCAGGATTTTCTCGAAGACTTGTTCATGACAAATCTCCAGGGCCTGTTGAACGGCGGGGTCCGGGTAGAGCGCCGCAAGACCCGCATGTTCGTATCTCCCGCTGGATAAATCCCGCAACGAGGCGATATAGGTCAAGCGCGAAAGAAGGCTGGGGATTCCCGCCAGAGTAGTCATGGTGAAATCTTGGATGATCCGCCGGTTTTGTTGCAGTTGTGTGAGTGCTTCCATAAAAAAACAGCGCTGTTCCGCAAGCAGAACTTTTTAAACTAGCCGGCTCAATCTCTGCTGTTTCCGTTCATGGTGAGCCCAGGAGGCTCCAACATGAACGGAAGCAAATGGTATCTCGCCGCAGTCCTGGGGTTTGTCGGGTTGATGGTAATGCCCGCAGCCTTGTTCGTCAATTACAACAAGAACGTTAACATCGCGGAAGGAAACCCGTTGCCACCACCGCCACCCCAGCCGCCAGCTTTTAATTCTTAGGCTAGGAAGGGTCCGCAACTTGAGTGGCGGCTGCGGACCCTTCTACGCTGTGTCTCTTCCCGGTATTTTTTCTAAAGCCTTTACCCCGTCTCTGCAATGAAGCTTGCCCGCCCGAAGTTTATTCGTTTGCTTACTATAAAGGTATAAACATGTTAGCATGCACGCGTGAGCTCGAATTTGCCCCCGATTGTCAACTACCTGTGGGCCGGCACCTTTTTGTTGCAACTTGTCGTCGGCACACTGATTGTCATTCGCGGTTATTTTCGTAGACTTCCTTTCTTCAGCGCTTATACCGCACTTAATCTCTGCCAAGCGGTTTCTCTATACGCGATGTATCACTACTACGGCGACGCATCCACGCAAAGTTACATCGTCGCGTGGGTGTCGGAGGCCATCACTCTTGCGGCCCGATTGTGGGCCACGGTCGAATTGTTGCGCCTGGTTCTGATGTCGTATCGCGGCATTTGGGGCATGACATGGCGACTTCTGGCATTCACTTGCCCGATGGTATTAGCTCTGGTCGGAATCTTTTCACGCTCCGATGCTCAGGTGTTCGTTATGCAGGTTGACAGCGGTTATCACATCGTTTTTGCTGTTGCGCTTATTCTTTGTCTTGGATTGCTGCACTACTATCCAATTCGAGTGGAACCTGTTTATAAGGTGTTGTTGTTAGGTTTCTGTTGGTACTCATGCGCCAGAATCCTGGCTAACGCCGCTCTTCATGGCTTCTCTTATGCGCAATACCTGCATTACTGGTCGGTCTGGCAAATCCTTTCGATGTCCCCTTATTTGTTAGTGCTAATACTGTGGGCGAGTGCCTTGTCACAGCCGGCTCCGGCTACGCAGCAGCAGCCAACCCTCCTGACAGCTTCGGAATACCGGGATATTGCCCCTGAGATTACTGCTCAACTTCAGGCCATAAACAGGCGTCTGATGAATTTCTGGAAAATACAGGGGCCGAAGCAGTGAATTACTCCGTAGCGGTGTTTGCGAGTATAGGGCTGTTGCTATTACTGGTAATGGCGTGGTTGGCGTTTTCGGCCACCCGCCGCCAGCCGCAAGGCGTCCGCGATGGAAGTCGCGAGCGAGAGTGTATTCATATCTCCAAGCTGCCACAAATCAGACAGGCACTGGCTGATTCGGATTTTATATACCTGAACCAGCGGGGATACCCCGCGCTTGCCAAGCGAATCGGAAATGAACGGCGGCGCATTGCGCTTAATTATCTAGCTTGTTTGCGAGTCGAATTCGAGAAACTGCTAAAACTTGCACGTATGGTTGCCGCGCTGTCGCCCAACCTTGTAGTCGCGCAGGAAGTTCAGGGTTTGCGATTAAATTTAGAATTTTGGTACCGATATTATTTGATTTACTTCCGACTGGTCAGTGGCGTAGGCCAACTGAAGGCCATCGGGAGTCTCAGCAATATGGTCAGTGCCTTGACGATTCGTTTGGAGACCGCTATGAGCGAGCTCGGTGAGCGGGCGGCTTTAGGTGCGGAGTTATTACCTCACAACCGCGGTGGGTTGGACGCGGGTGGCTAGCAGCACATTGATGGTATCGAGCAGTTTCGTCTTATCCAGCGGCTTTTTTAGGACAAACCCAGCTGTAGCCTTTTCGTCAAAGGCTTCATTCCGCAAACCCGGAGTGTACATCCTGATCATCCGTTGAGAAAGCGCGGGTCTCTGTTCGATAAGCCAGTCGAAGAAGCTTTCCGTGAGATGCGCATCGGCAACATCGCAGTCCGCAAGAATAACGTCAAAATCATATTTGTCGATAAGGGCATGGAGCTCGTCTCTGTTTTTAGCAGTATGAACTTCGTACTCGTGTGCGTCGAGAATTCCGTTCAAGGATTGCAAGATGGCTTGGTCGGAATCGACGCAGAGAATCAAGCCAGGTCTTTCTGTGTTCTCGGCCTGCGGCGTGCCATTCTGCGACGTGGGAGAACCATCCAGGGGCAATTCGATGGTAAAGGACGCACCGCGATGAGGAAGATTGCGGACACGAATAGTGCCGCCGTGCTCGGTGACAATTCCATAGCAGATGCTTAAGCCCAGACCGGTTCCTTTGCCTACCGGCTTGGTAGTGTAGAAGGGATCAAAAACGCGAGAGGCCTCCTGTACGCCGGGGCCGCTGTCGGTAAATTCCACAAAAACTCTGGTCTTGTCGGAACGCGTGGTGACCCACAAATCACCATCGGTGGAGCTTTCCAAAATCGCGTCGACGGCATTGTTCACCATATTGAGAAAAACCTGCTGCAGTTGATGAGGGTCCGCGGACATAACCGGAAGGTCCGGAGCCAGATTTAAATGTACGCGAATGTTGCTCATGCGCAGGTCGTAATCCCGCAGCGCCAGGGTGTCTTCAAGAATGTGATTAATCATGGTGGGCAAGCGTTCCGGTTTATGCTGACGGGCGAAGCTCAACAAATTTTGCACGATGCGATGAGTGCGCTGCGCCTGCTTGTAAAGCTTTTCGGAGTATTCAATCCCCTGCGGGCCCATTTGGCCGCTGGCGCTTAGTAACTGGCTGTAACCGAGAATGGCGGTCAGCGGATTATTCAATTCGTGAGCAACCCCGGATATCAGCTGCCCGACGGCTGCCATTTTCTCGCTATTCAAAAGCTGTTCCTGGGTGCGGCGAAGGTTCTGATAAGCCTGGCGCGACTCGTCGTATAAGAGAGCTCTTTCCGTAGCGTTGGTGATCTGGCTACCAACGGCGATGAGCAAGTTGGCGTCGGCGGGAGAAAATTCACGCGCCGTACGGCTGCCCACCACCAGTCCGCCGAGAGGCCGGCCCTTAGACCAAAGCACTACCACGTAAGAGGAAACGATCCCCTCCTTGGTCAAAGCGTCGCGAAAAATCTGCGGCAACGCGAGCCCATAAGAGGATAGAAAGGTCGCGTGTACAGCTTTAATGTGCTCCAGCAACTCTGGTTGTAGCGCGACCGGCGGCAGGTGGCGCGCGTAGTCCGACCGCTGGCCAACGCCCGCCACGCGCCGCAGCGTGGTGCCACTCTCATCGAAGAGAAATATGGATGAGGTATCCAGGCCGAACAACTCGGACAGCTGAGTCAGCGTCCTGCGCAGCGAATCGGTAAGATCCATGGATTCGGTGAGGGTCTGAGCGATGGAGTTCAATACCATGAGCTCGCGATTTCTGCGACGGATTTCGTGCTCAGCCCTTTTTCGTTCACTGATGTCCAGCACGAATCCCTGGTAGGCGGTGACATTCCCGGAATTGTCGCGGATGGCTACCGAGGATTCGAGCACGCTTCGCACTTCTCCATCCTTACGCCGCATATCGAATTCGAAATCCGCGACGCTGCCATGTTCGTGCAGCAATCTTTTCAGCCGCTCGCGCTCCGAAGGGTTTACATAAAGAGAACCGACGATGTCGACGTTCAGGAGTTCTTCACGGGAATCGTAGCCGGTCATTCGCAGCAGGGCGTCGTTGAAATCCAGGAAGCGCCCCTGCGGCGTGGAAATGAATACTCCTTCCTGTACGTTGGCAACTAGCGTGCGATATTTCTCTTCCGCACGTTTGCGATCCGTAATGTCCTTGAGAACATGGACGATGCCCAGTGGATTTCCCACCGCGTCGGAGAAATTGGAATTGGAAGCCAGAAAATAACCTCGGAGCCAAGGGTCCGGATCGTCTCCTTCGCCGGCTACACCTTCGCAAAAAGGACAGATGTCATAGGTCAATCCATTGCGTGGCAATAAATTTGTGACCGTGCGACCGACCAGCGCGTTGACGTCCCTGCCCAACAAATGGCTCAGCCGTTGATTGGCCCGCAACACACGGCCTTGGCCGTCGTGGACCAGGATCGGATCGCCAATGGAGTCAAAAGTGTAGGCCCACTGCTTTTGAACGGTTGTGAGTTGTTCGAAGAACCGTACGTTTTGCAACGTCAAGCCGAGAAGATTGCCGATATTAACGAGATACGCGATTTCATCAGGTTGGAAACGCTTTTCTCGCGAACTGCCCACTCCGAGAATTCCCAATGGTCCGCTCTTGCCGCGAAGTACAATCGTAACCATCTCTCGTACCGCCGGTTCGGCAACGCTAGGCCATATGTCGCGATCGGTCTCGGGATATAAACGCAGGAAGTCTGAGGATTCTCCGTGAAGTAATTTTGCCAACCACGGCTCCGTCAGCTGCAACTGCGCGCATCCGCTCAGGAACGATTCACCGAATCCAACGGAAGCACGCACTGTTAGTTGCGTGGCCGAACCTTCTCCTTCAATTAGACGAATCAAGCCGTGAGTCGCACTCAAGCTCTCCACCACTTGAATCAGGACGCTGTCGAGAAGTTCGCGAACCGAGAGGCTCTGGGTGCTGGCTGTTGTCAATAGCGTGAGCCGGCGCATCTTGTCATTTAATTCGTCGGTGCGCGCACGGCCACTCTCCAGCACCACCACGATCATGGCGATGCCCATCGCCACACCTAGCAGATCGTCAAAGGCCATACGCAGGAGAAATACAGGCGATTCCGTCCACAACGGCCGGTCTAGCCCGTGAAGACCACAGGCAAAAAGCAAGCCTGCGAGCAACTCTGCACCATGTCCGGAACCGTATCGATCGTGGGCAGCTCGGCCGCGCCAGAGCATCCAGCCGGCCACCAGCAGGATGAGGCTTTGAACAATGGCGGCAGCCCAGCGAGCCAGACCGACATGCAGCCCATTGGCCTCTAGATAGAAAACAGTTACAAGTATCAACGCCATCGGCGGAAAAATCGGCCAATGCAATCGGTCAGACACCACGGTGTACTGGATGACAGCTATCAGGAATAACAGTGCGCTGGCCACATGCCCTACGACGAGCATGACTCCAATACCTCGCACTGGGGTGATTGCCAGGGCCGCTTCGCTCATGGAAGTTACGGTGAAGACAGCCCAGCCAATTAGCCAGGAGCGGAAATAATTGGAATGATGATCCCTGCGAAAGAGAAGAAACAAGACCAGCAGAACAATAGAGGACGCAGCTTCAAAGAAAGCGATACTTAACAAGCCTTGATTTTCTAACACGATGCGCCCTTTCCACGCGGAGTTGCCGTACTTCGAGCTGGGCAGCTACGGCGGGAGACTCATGAATGGACCACAAATGCTATAAGAGAGAAGCCTATCGCGACGCTAACACGCTATTTTCTTACTAGGCAAGGCTTCGCCATTCGGGGTGTGCCGTCCCATATAATGACTACAGGGAGCCAACCGACGTGCCAACCGAGGAGATGGAAAACATCCTGGTCGTAGATGACGAGGAAGCAATTCGCGAAGTTGTCTCGACCATGCTGGAATCCAAAGGCTATCACTGCACCAGCGTGCCTAACGGTCGAGCCGCTCAGGAGCAAGTGAAGCGCTCTACGCCGGACCTGGTTCTAAGCGACATGATTATGCCGGAGATGGACGGCCTCAAGTTGCTGGAGTGGATGCGCCAGTATGATCCTGAGGTTCCGGTAATCATGGTTACCGCGATTCATGATATTTCCACAGCGCTGGAGTCCATTCGCAGAGGCGCTTACGACTACATCCTGAAGCCGTTCGAAAAGGATCAATTATTTCTGGGAGTGGGTCGTGCCCTGGAACACCGTAGGCTGATCACCGAGAACCGCAGTTACCAGCGCAACCTTGAGCAACTGGTTGAGGAGCGCACGGTGCAATTGACCGGGGCAATTGCGCAGTTGGAACAATCCTACGATGACACCCTGGAGGCTCTGGGCAGCGCCTTGGACCTAAAAGACGCGGAAACGGAGGGCCATTGCCAGCGGGTGACCGCGTTTTGTATATCCATCGCTAAAGCCATGGACGTACCTGGGACCTATCTACCGATTCTGGCCCGAGCGGCGTTTTTGCACGACATTGGAAAGATGGCCATCCCCGACAGCATTCTACGCAAGCCCGGTCCCTTGAACGACGAAGAAAAGCAGATCATGAGGAAGCACTGCGATATTGGCTACAACATGCTTATTCGTATACCGTTCCTGCGCGATGCCGCCGAAATCGTGCTGGCTCACCAGGAATTTTTTGATGGCTCCGGTTATCCCAGGAAATTGAAAGGCGAAGATATACCGCTGGGAGCGCGCATTTTTACCATTGCCGATTCCATGGACGCCATGATCAGCGACCGGCCCTATCGCAAGGCCCTGCCACTCTCTCACGCTCGCGGCGAAATCAAGCGCTGTTCCGGCACGCAATTCGATCCCAAGGTTGTGGATGTATTCATGGACATCCCAGAGGAACATTGGATCGAGTTACGAGAAAATCTGGGCTCACCATTTCGGCTGGCACATCTCAAGAACCTTTCCTGAATTTCTCGTCAATTAAAACAACTAAAGCCTCGATGCCGGCGGCGAACCGTAACTCTGGCGTGATCAGGCTCACAACCAAATATCCGTCGGCGGGGAAATCGTAGAAATGACCGGGGTGAACATACACCCCGCGAGTATTTAACAACTCCAGTGCGAGTTCCTCATCGCTGCCGATCACTGGGACTCTGAGTACTGCGTACCAGCCGCCTTCCAAACGCAAACGGGTACACAATTTCTGCGTCGAAAGCAGTTTGTCGAGTTGAGCGAGATTGCTCCGCGTGCGCTCCGTGCATTGCTGCTGGAAAGCGTGACGAAGCTCCAGCAAGACCGGCAGAGCCAATTGCATGGGCGTATTCATGGATAAATAGGTGTCCGCGATCATCTCCAGTCTTGCGACCGCCTGTTGTTTCAGCGCTTCGGGACCGCTCGCAATCAGCCAGGCGACTTTCATTTGTGGGAGTCCTGATATTTTCGATAGACCGCTCATGGTGAAGGTCAGTGCTTTATTGTTCGAAGCGAAGCTCGGAAGGAGGTCTTCGCCCGCGGAGAAATCCAGAAACACTTCGTCGGCAACGAGAGCGAGTTCCCTTTCCAGGCAGAGCTGGTTCAACCGATTCATGTCGTCGGCCTTGCAGAAGTGACCTGTCGGATTGTTTGGATTTACCACGATAATGCCGCGAGTACGCGGAGTGATGGCCCGTTGCAAAGCGTGAAAATCAATCGGCCAGCCATAATCGTAAATTAAGGGATAGCGTACCGTGGTCACGTCTTGAATATCGGCAAGAAAATTGAAAAGCGGGTAGCCCGGCTGCGGGATAAGCAATTCATCGCCCGGATTGCACAGGGTGCGAAATAAAAACGAGTACGCTTCGCTGGTGCTGGTGGTCAGGAAAATGTCGTTGACGTTAATCGCGCAGCCGCGCGCTCGATAGTAATCGGCGACCGCATTGCGCGCCGGGAGCAGACCCTGAGGAACTGGATCGTAATGCAAACTCGCTGGATGGCTAAGCGCTCCCAAAATCTGTTCTGTCTCAAAATAAAAACCACATTTCGTGGGGTTCGATTCGGTTAAGTCGACTACCGGTTTGCCTGAAGAAAGCCGATTGGCCAACGCCTCGCTTAGCGGGTTAGGCTCCAGATCCCACGCAGTGCGTTTAGAAAACATTCGCCGAAGCGTAGCATGAGCGGCGAGAAAAACTTCAATTGCTCGTTAATTCATCAGCGGTTATCGGCCCAGGTAAAGAAGTACCGCCAGAAGGACCCAGAGCGCATCCAGAAAATGCCAAAAATAAGACGTAACTTCCGCAGCCGTGGCTCGAGTGACCTTGGCGTGATCGAAGTTGCGAAACGCGACGAACAGCAGCGCGGCTACGCCCGCGACGATGTGCACTGCGTGCGCCCCAGTGAACAGATAAAAAAAACTGCTCGACGGGTTGCTGGCCAAGTAGACACCTTGAACAACCAATTGGCGCCACACCAGGATCTGTCCACCGAGGAAAATCAGACCGAGAGCCGTAGTTATCGACCACCACGCGCGAAAGGCAGCTCGATCCGATCGTGCTAGACGCCGGCGGGCGATTTCCAGCGTAACGCTGCTGGCAAGTAGGGTCGCGGTGTTTACCCAGACGAAAGCGGGGAAATGAAAAGAACTCCAACCGGACTTAAAGCCCTTGCGAACCAAGTAGGCGCTCACTAGCGCCATGAAAAACATAAATATAGAAACAATCGCTACCGCGATCCCGCTGTAATACCGCTTTGGTGAGGAGCGCCCGGAATCCCTCCGCCGTGAGCTGTCGTCGTCTCCGCCATCGCCGCGAGTTGGTGGCTTCCCCCCTCCTCGACCTCCTCCAACGTTTTCAATAATTAGGTCGATATCTTGAACATCTACTGTGGATGGCACGATAACCTCGATGCAGCCTCAGAACCAGGAAGAGAGGGAATGGAAGCTCAGAAATTCATCGACTGACTAACTCCGGCATGCCGATAAACCTTTTGCTGCAGAAAAATGGTGCGGTCGAGAGGACTCGAACCTCCACGCCTTGCGGCGCTAGCACCTCAAGCTAGTGCGTCTGCCAGTTCCGCCACGACCGCTCCGTGTTGTCAGCTATTTACAGACTCCTTATTCGCATCGCGCCGAAAGTCGTGCAGCGAAACTGAAACTTTGGCGGCTTTGCACATCTTACGACAGCTCACTCGGAAGTCCAATACCTGATCCCGTTCGGCCACTGAATAAGAAATCCGGCTTAACCCGTGACAAAACTGGCTGGGCGAACAAATTAAAAAAAGCTTGGAATATATGATGCATCACGCCAGTTATGTAATCTGGCAGATCTTCAAGATGAGCTATGAGTTTGTTGGCGATGAACACGTAACCAGCCTGATCCATCACTCTGAGGCTAACCTGTGTACAACGACTCATATTTAACTCTTCGCGTTTTGTTTCGCAAAGCAAAGCAATTCAGAAATTTCGATCATTCGAGGCGGCGAAGAAAGTTATGGCTCGCCGTGTTCACTTTGCCGGTCGCACTACTATCCGCCATATCCTCTCACTCCACCGCGCAGAGGCAGGCTGGTCCCGCATCCGTCCAAACGGCGGTCTTCAAGGGCCGTACCTCCAGTGGTTGGATCGACTTCACACCACGTACAAACTTCGGAATCCATTTGCCGGTCAAGGTCAATAATCACGATGGCATGGCTTTACTGTATGGCGGGCCTTCACAGATCGACAAGAATTTGGTCGCGCTTCTTGACCTTTCGCGGCAAATAGAAAGCGGCGGCCACGTAAATGGAATTGAGGTCCAGCTGGGCGATTTGACCGTACAGAACGCGAGCGCCACTCCTGACGATCTGCACCACCGCGTCGCACAAACGCCGATCGCTCTGATACCTGATTCCGAAGTCCCGCCGGCCTCCATTACTGGAGGCGTCGGCCTACCCGCTGCTGGTTGGGTTCAGGCTGATCATCGATTACCCACACAATCGGCTCTATGCCATCCCGGATGACGTTGCGACCAAGAAGCCCATAGAAAAGGACCGGATTGACATGGTCCTCGATAAAAACTCTTCGGATGCCTTCACGGTAGCATTCGTGTCTCCGAACAGCCCAGCTGAGAGGGCTGGTTTCAAGAAAGGAGAAAAGATTGCTCTCATTGATGGAAAGCCGTTTGCGGCCTGGCCCGTCAAGCAGATCATTGCATTCCAGATGGCAGAGGCGGGAACCGCGCGCACGTTCAAGATGCTGGACGGAACGGTGCGGCAGATCACGGCGGTGGACTTCTTCTGATCCGCAAGTATCAGCCCACATCTTTATATCTTGACGCCATCGGGAGCTAGCGGAAGCATATTTAGCCGTTTGCCGGTGGCGTCGAAGATGGCATTGCCGATGGCCGGAGCGATGGCCATGATGGGCGTTTCGCCGGCTCCCGCGGGCGCGACGTCTTTGCGATCCAGCAAGATGGCTTCAATCTCTGGGATGTCCCGGAAGCGTGGAACGCGGTAGGCCGCGAAATGAGGATTATGAATGCGGCCATTTTCAAATTGGATGGCTTCGAATAATGCGCCGCCGAGCCCCTGAATGATGGCGCCTACCACTTGATTGCGCAGGCCATCGGGGTTGACGATCGCGCCGCATTCGAATGCTTCTACCACCCGGACGACTTTCACTTCGCCCTTGGCGTCGACAGCAACTTCGACGCACGTGGCTACATAACTTCCCTTTTCGTTCCCGGCCGCCAAGCCAAATCCCTGGCCGTCGGACGTTTTCTTGCGCGGCCAATCGAAGGACTTCGCAGCGGCTTCCAATACGGCGCGCATCCGCGCGTCCGAAAGATTCTTCACGCGAAACGCTAGCGGATCAATTTCCGCGGCACGGGCCAGCGCGTCCATATGCGTCTCACGCGCGAAGTGGTTGGCTGTGGCGGCCAGCCCGCGATACGACCCGCTGCGCAGCACGAGCGGCACAGCGTGATATTCGACGCGCTGATTCGCGACCACGTAAGGCGTCGCTATGCCGGACTTGCCGGAGTGATAATTGTCGAACTCCCACGCAGTCAGCTTGCCGTCGGAATCGATTGCACCTTTTACTTCGATTACGCCCGCGGGACGAAAATACGCCCAGGTGAACTCCTCTTCGCGTGTCCAAACAACTTTCACAGGGCGTGCTGCGGCACGCGCGAGGCGAGCAGCTTCGAGTGCGGCATCGCTGGTGTGCTTGCCGCCATACGCGGAGCCCATGTCCGGCACGATGACGCGCACGTTGGTCTCGGGCAGATGAAACGTCGCAGCAAGTTCATCGCGGTTCGCGAAGGGACGCTGCGTCCCAGTCCACACCATGAGTTTCCGGTCTTTCCATTGCGCTAGCGCCGCGCGTGGTTCGAGGGGCGCGTGCGCGATATATTCCACGGTGTACGTAGCATCCAGACGATGCGCCGCGCTGGCGTAGCCGTCTTGCAGCGAACCCTCTTGTACTGGATGTTTGTCGGCGCTCGCCGCGCCATTCTGTTTCAGGTAAGAAAATATTTCGCGATTCGAAATCTGCGGCACTTCTTTCCATTTTATTTTTACGGCATCCAAAGCTTTCTGGGCTTCATGAACCGTTGGCGCCGCTGCGCCCACGAAGTCTCCGTCATGCACAAGCGTCACGCCGGGTTTTGCTTTTGTCGCGCTGTCGTCGTAAGAAACGATGGTCGCGCCGAACGACGGCGGGCGCAGCACTTTGCCGTACAGCATCCCGGGCAATCGCAAGTCGGGAGTGTACTGGTGCGCGCCGGTGACGAAAGCCCGCGCGCCCACCTTGGGAATTTCTTTCCCAGCAATGGTCCATTGCGTGGGAGGAGTGGTGGGATCATCCGCCGGCAAAACTTGTGCCAGCGTTTTCCCTTGGGCCAACTCGCCGTAGCTAGCGGAATTGTGCGAAGCAGGATCAGTAACTCTTCCATCAGCCGCCACTAACCCGGTGGGCGCGACGTTCCATTTTTTGGCCGCTTCCGCGACGAGCAAATCGCGTGCGGCTGACGCAACGTGCCGAAATTCCGGCGTCATGCTGGGGGTGGACCGGCTGCCAAACGTTCCCGCGTCAAATGGCGTGAGCGTAGTATCCGCCGTCACCATGCGTACACTCTCAAACGGGACGCGCAGCTCATCCGCAATGGTTTGCGCCAAGGATGTGCGTATGTTTTGTCCAATTTCTGCTTTCCCTGTGAATCCCGTGACGGTGCCGTCTTCGCTGATATGCAGCCACGCGCTGATGTCTGTCGGAAGCTCTTCGGGGTGGAATCCCTTCGATTGTGGCGCTGTTTCCTGTCCTGCGAACGTGTGTGTCGCAGAACTGAAAATCGCAATGCCAGCGCCCAACAGATGAAAGAAATCGCGTCGCGCCAGTTCGAACTTGTGGAAGGGATTCTCGCTGAATTCAAAGCGCTCTGGTTCAGGAACGAATTGATCCACTCGATTACTCATCGCCCCGGCTCCCGCGAAGCTTTCGCAGCGTTCAATACCGCTTCCATGATGCGCGGATGCGTTCCGCAACGGCACATGTTACCTTGCAGGCCCTGCACAATATCCGCAGGACTGGGATTCGGATTTGTTTTTAGCAATCCGACGCTGCTCATGATCATTCCAGACGTGCAGTACGCGCACTGAAATGCCCCGGCATCCAGAAAAGCCTGCTGCACCGGGTGCAATCTGCCATTCTGTTCAAGACCTTCGATGGTGATGATCGGCCGCCCCGCCGCCGCGCTTACAGGAATCTGGCAGGAGCGGCGTGGCGCGCCGCCAAGCAGCACGGTGCACGCGCCACACTGCCCTTCCCCGCAGCCATATTTCGTGCCTGTAAGTCCCAGTTCATCGCGCAACACGTAGAGCAACGGCGTATCGCCCGGGTACTTCACCGTGTAGCGCTTGCCGTTTACTTCAAGTTGTAAAGGGTTCGCCATACCTTTTCCCAAATTTTAATTTTTGCGTAGATCCGCAACCGAGGTGTGCTCGAAACTTGGGCGGGTATGACAGGTTTCGCACGTCGCCTTGGCGTGATTCATCTCGTGGCAACTCAAACAGCTGTACATGGTTACCACGCTAGTGACCTCTGACATTGCCGAGATCTGCGACACGTCTCCGTGGCACGTCTCACATTTTACGCCTGCCGAGAGATGAGCGCGATGGGTCCACGTTACTCCCGGGATCACTTTGTAAACGCGCACCCAGGGAATCTGCTGGTTGGTTGCCGCGTATTGCGCGATCTTTTGTATGGACGGTTTGTTCTTGCCGATGGTGACGTGGCACTGTATGCACTTGGCGGTGTCAGGAAAAGTCATGAGCTGGCCCGGCTCGGGATTAGTGTGACACTCCTGGCATTTCAAACCGAAAGCGAGATGCTGCTTGTGACTGTACGGGATGGGCTGCTCCGGCGCAGGGTGCGGGCTTGGATTGTCGGGCACCATGTGCCTTGCGGTCGCGTGCGCGCTGGCACTGGCGGTTTTGTGCGTCGCAGGCTGCCCGGCAGACGACTGTTTCGCGGTGCCACGCGTCGCAATGCAAAGTAATACGAGCAACGTGAAAGCAACGAGCACTAACGCCGTGAATCTTTTTCTCTCCATGAACTGCGTCTCCGCATAGATCAAATGTCGGTGTCGATGCCGTATCGCTTTCCACTGCTAAGTTTTCTTCACCACTTCTTCAATGCTGGTCCCGAAATCTTTGAGCATCACAGTGGCGCAGTTTCTTCCTGGGCCGCCGGTCACCGAACCTCCGGGATGTGTAGTCGCGCCCGTCTGGTACAAGCCGGGAATGGGCATGTTGTGATGCGCCCATCCAGGCATAGGCCTCATCGGCCCGGTCTGCGCCGCGGTTTGCGCGCCAGCATGAGCACTGCCGTGCCAGAAATGCGGATTCATGCGCTCCACGTCCAGCGGGCTTTCTATAAACCGCGCAAGAATTTTGTCGTCGGTTAAATTCGGCGAAAAGCGGCGCAAATATTTCAGATTGGCATCGGAAACTTCATTTTTGATGTTGTCCCAGTGCTGCGGTCCTTCCTTCAACATATAAGGCTGCCACCCGGTGATCTTAATTGAGTGCATGCCCGCGGGAGCCCGCGTAGGGTCGGCGGCACTGCAGCAAATTATTTGTAGCGGCGGATCTTTAAGGTTGACCACGCCGCTGGCGTCGTCATAACCAAAGCGCAAAGCGCGTTCCGAACTAGCCAGGATTCCAGCTTCGCACGGCGATATGCTGCCCCCGGCCGTTTTAAATGTGGGCGCCTCAGTTGTGGCGTAGTGCGTGACGAACATGGCCGTTTCCGCCTGCCAGGTATTGACGCCGTCGACGAAATCCTGGCCCCACAGTTCGCGCGACGCCATATCCACCAGGTGTTTGATGTGGATCGTAGAAACCACCGCCTTGTCCGCGTGATACGAACTGCCGTCGCTGCATTCCACGCCGACACATTTTCCGTTTTCAATAACCAGCCGCTCCACCCATTTATTGGTAAGCAAAATGCCGTTGTGCGCCTCGATGAAGCGGGCCAGCGCAGCGGTCAACTGTCCAGAACCGCCTTTGGGAATCGGGCGGCCGGAGTGCTGCTGACGAGCCGTGGCATATGCGAGCCGGCCTGTACCTGGTGCGTCGGCTGGCTCGGACGCTAGATGCGACAGGAACAACATGAACACTCTTGTGTGCTCATCTTCAAAGGTGTCGCGAATAATTTCCCACGCGGACATTGCCAATCGCCGCTGCCAAAGCTTTCCGCGTGGCTGCCCGGCCAACAGATCATTCAAGGGCTTGCCAAAACCGATGGGCGTGAAAGTGGCACCCATCACCACAGGTTTAATGGCGTCAAACTCCGCCAGCATTTTTCGGTAGGCGTCGGCATCTTTCCTGGAAAATTTGGCAAACTCTTCGCAGGTGCGATCGAGATCGCGCCATTGTGTTAAATAACTGCCGTCCGCAAACGGAATGTGGAAGATGGGATCCGGATCGATGTATTCCAAACCATAATTGCCGAGTCGCAACTCGTTGTTACGCATCATGGGGTTGTCCATCAGGAAGGAATGCGCCGACGAACACACGTCGTCATGGAAGCCCTTCAACATGAGTTCGGCGGTTTTTACTCCGCCGCCCAACAGCGGGCGCCCTTCCAGCACCACGCAACGATAACCCGCTTTCGAAAGATACGCGGCAGTGACGAGACTGTTGTGGCCGCCGCCGGCGACCACTATGTCAAAGCGATCGGAGCCCGAGGCTGGCGCGCCTGCTTGAGTTTGTGATTGCGGCGTGGATTCTTGCGCATCAGAGCTGGAGCCGAGCCCCAAATGCGATACGGCTAGCGGAGCTATGGCCGCTCCTTTTACGAAGCCGCGTCTGGTGATGTTCTTCATCGTTTCTCCTGCATCCCTGCGCGCTGAACTTCAGGTTTTCTGGATTACTTCCGCAATGCTCGTTCCAAAATCCTTGAGCATCACGGCGGCGGCATTTCGTCCCGGCCCGCCAGTAACCGAACCGCCCGGATGTGTCGTTGCGCCCGTTTGATAAAGGCCGGGAATGGGCATGCGATGCTGCGCCCAACCGGGCATCGGCCGCATCGCACCGCTCTGCGCCAAGCTGGAGCCGCCCGCGTGACAACTTCCATGCCAGTTGTGCGGATTCATGCGCTCCAGATCGAGCGGACTCTCAATCGTGCGCGCGAGCACTTTGTCGTCCGTCAAATTTGTGGCGAAGCGTTGCAAATATTTTAAATTGGCGTCCGAAACTCTTTGTTTGATGGCGTCCCAATGCTGCGGACCTTCTTTGAGCCCGTAAGGCTGATAAGCGACTACTTTTATGGTGTGCATTCCTTCCGGCGCTCGCGAGGAATCGGCGAGACTGCAACAGATCACATGCAGCGGCGGGTCTGCTAAATTCACAGCGCCAATCGCGTAATCCACGCTCATGTGCAAAGCGCGATCGACGCTAGCCATCATCCCGGAATGTACCGGCGTCAAAATCCCCGCATCGGTGTGATATTTCGGCGGCTCTTTCATGGCGTAGTTGGTGGCGAACAGCGTCAGCCCTGCGTCCCAAGTATCCACGCCATCTATAAAATCCTGGCCCCACAATTCGCGAGGCGCCATGTCCACGAGTTGCTTGATGTGAATGGTCGAAAGCACTGCTTTGGTAGCTCGATAAGTCGAACCGTCGATGCACTCTACTCCGGTGCATTTGCCATTCTCGACGATCAAAGAAGTGATCCATTTATTAGTGAGAATTGTCCCGCCGTGCGCTTCAATGAAACGCGACAACGCTTCTGTCAGCGCTCCCGAGCCACCCTTGGGAAGCGGACGGCTTTCGCGTTGTTGGTGTAGGGGGATATACGCCGCGCGTGCGCTTCCAGGATCCTGCAGCGGTTGCAACGCGTACGGACAACCCATCATGAAGGCGCGGCAGTGATCATCTTCAAAAGTGTCGCGCACAATCTCCCATGCAGACATGGCCAGCCGGCGTTGCCAGAACTTTCCTTGCGGATGTTCGGCAAGACGCTCGTTGAGCGGCTTTCCGAATCCGATGGGATTGAAAGTCACTTCGCTTAAAATTGGCCGGACTGTTTCGTATTCTGTGATCACGCGGCGATAAGCCGCGCCATCTTTTTTGGAAAACTTAGCAAACTCTGCGCAAGTGCGATCCAGATCGCGCCACTGCGTTAGGTAAGAGCCGTCGGGAAACGGCATATGAAAAACGGGGTCGGGTAAAATATATTCGAGACCATAATCGCTGAGTTTCAATTCATCATTTTTCAGCGCCGGATTCCCGTAGATGCCATTGTGAGCGGAGGAACAAACATCGTGAATGAATCCGCGCAAGGTCAGTTCTGCGCTCTTGACGCCGCCGCCCACGATGGGCCGGCCTTCCAGCACCACGCAGCGAAAGCGCGCTTTCGACAGGTAGGCCGCCGCCAACAGGCTGTTGTGGCCAGCGCCCGCCACCACAATGTCGAATTGGTCAGCCACGATGACAATCCATTTTTGTTATTTCCCTGCGGTCGATTTTTCTGCTCGCCCACGCAACAATGGCTGCAGATCGCAAGCCTCTTCCCAAGTGCGCATCTGCAACGACCGCGCGAATTTACCGACACCGTCGGTCTGCGCGCACAACAAAGCCAACTCGATAATTTCCTCTTCCGTAAAATGTTTCTTTAAGTCGTCATAGACCGCGTCGGAATCGATAGCGTCGTCGCCGGCTTTAAAAAGCGTCGCGAATCGCAGCGCCGCTTTTTCTTTTTCGGTGAACTGATCGCTGGTTTCGAAATGCATGGTCGCGAGCACTTTGTCCTCGGTCAGGCCGCGGGCGATCGCCACATTCGAGCGCACCGTCGAGCAGTACCCACAAAAATGTTTCGTGGAGATGAGCACGCGCACCGCTTCTTTGAGCGGGATCGGCAGGATGCCCCCATTAAGGAGTTCGTTCCACATGCGCAACCAGTTGCGGCCTGCTTCGCTTCGAACGTAAATTCTGGCGCACAACGGATCGGGGGCCCCGTTGACCCGCGCGCTTTCAATCAGTAGCCGTTGCGTTTCGGTGGCTTCGGTATCTTCAATAGGACGAATTCTGGGCATGACTGTTCTCCTAAACTTGCGCCGCCAAATCTTGCGTGGCGAGATTTTGACGCAGGGTCGACGCGTCGATTTCTTTTTCCCACCGCGAAACCACCACGGTGGCCACACCGTTGCCAATCATATTGACCAGAGCGCGCGCAGTGCTCATGAAGCGATCGATCCCCAGCAACAGCGCCATCCCGGCTACGGGAATTGTCGGAACCACCGTCAACGTAGCGACCAGTGCGATAAAGGAAGCGCCCTGCACTCCGCTTGCGCCTTTGGAGGTCAGCGTGGCAACCGCAAAGATCGTTAGCTGTTGCATCAGCGTGAGATGTGTATTTGTGGCCTGCGCCACGAAAAGCGCCGCCAGCGTCATGTAAATGCTTGTTCCGTCGGTGTTGAAGGTATACCCGGTGGGCAGCACCAATCCCACCAGACCTTTCGAACATCCTAACCTTTCCATTTTTTCCATTAAGCTCGGGAGCGCAGCCTCCGAGGATGTCACGCCAATGACGATCAAAATTTCTTCCTTGATGTAGTGGAGGAATTTAAAAATGCCGAAGCCCGCAAGATAGGCAATGGCTCCCAGAACCACGACCACAAACAGGATGCACGTTAAATAAAATAGTCCAATCAATTTGAGCAATGGACCCAGCGCGGCAATGCCGTACTTGCCGACCGTAAACGCCATGGCCCCGAATGCCCCGATCGGTGCGAAACGCATGAGGATCTTCACAATTCCGAATACCGCTTGCGTTAACGCGGCAAATAAATCCAGAAGCGGCTTGCCGCGCGTCCCGGCCATGGACAGCGCGAAACCAAAGAGAATGGAGATGAACAGCACCTGCAGAATGTCGCCTTTGGCGAAGGCATCTGTGACGGTAGTCGGAATAATGTGCAAGATAAAATCTGCGACACTTTGCGTCTTCGCCGGCCCCGCGTAATCGGCGATCGCTTTCGGATCGAGCGTCTTGGCATCTATGTTCCATCCGCTTCCGGGTTGCACCACGTTGCCGACAATCAATCCAATCAACAGCGCCACCGTGGATACCGTTTCGAAATACAGCAACGCTTTTCCGCCGACGCGGCCCACCTTTTTCATGTCTTCCATGCCGGCGATTCCAGTGACCACCGTGCAGAAAATCACCAGCGTAATAATCATGGTGATCAAGCGAATGAATGCATCGCCCAAAGGCTTGAGTGCGACAGCTCTGGCGGGACTGAAGTGCCCCAACAAAATGGCCAGCAAAATGGCTAACAGTACTTGGAATGACAGACCCGCGTAGAACGGTTTCTTCCGGGCAGTGACAACCCTCGCGGGCACAGTCGGCTGCAATATAGCTTGGGAAACCGGGGCGGGTTCGTGCCCTGTAAAACTATTCACCGAGCCATCCATCGGGTTTTTGAATTGCTTCGACTAAGGTAGTAAGAAATTCCGCGGCGCGCGCACCGTCGAGCACACGGTGATCGCTGGATAACGTCATGGTCATCATCGGCCGGACCGCGGGCTTGCCCTTTAGCGCCACGACGCGGTCGGCAATCGTGCCAACCGCTAGCGTCGCGGCTTGCGGCGGCGTGATGATCGCGACAAACGCATCCACCTGGTACATGCCCAAATTTGAAATGGTGAATGTGCCGCCCGAAATATCCGCGGGACGCAATCGATTGGCTCGGGCATGCTCCGTTAGGTCCCGCCGTTGCGCGGCGATGTCGCCAAGCTTCGCGGAATCCGCTTTGTGAATCACGGCGCCAACCACGCCGTCTTTTACGGCCATCGCCAGGCTGATATTTATTTCCGGATTGTGACGGATACCCGTCCCGGTCCAACTCGCATTCATGATCGGGTGCTTCGTGAGAGCGCGCGCAACCGCCGCGATCAGCAGATCAGTAATGGTCAGCTTCGCGCCATTGGATTTTTCAACGGTAGGACCAAGCCGATTGTGGGCCGCCATCAATTCCGTGCAATCCACATCGCGCGTCAAAAAGAAATGCGGAACGGTGGTCCAACTCTGCGTCATTCGCTCGGCCATCAGCCGCGCGATTTGACTCAGCGATTCACCTGCCTGGGCGCCGGACGACGAAGCGGGTGACGCGGTCGACGAGGTGGGAGCAGATTTCTTCGCATTTGCGGCAGCTTGCACGTCTTCTGCGGTTATAGTTCCGTCCGGGCCGCTTCCGCTCAAGCCACTAGTCTCGACGCCCAACTCTTTTGCGAGCCGCCGCGCTTTAGGCGAAATTTGTACAGCTGTTTGTGCTGGCACCACAGCAGCCGCTGCACCCCTGGCCGGAGCAGCAGCACGCTCTGCCGCGTGTGCAGCGCTAGTAGCCCTTGCTGACGGCATCGCCGGTGGTTTCGCCTCCGGCGCTTTTTCCCCAACTACCACCAGCCATGCGATCGTTTCACCAACTGGAATCACCGCTCCTTCATGTGCAGTAATTCCCGCAAGAAAGCCATCTCCCGGCGACTCAATTTCAACCACCGCTTTATCGGTTTCGATTTCGAGCAGCGGCTCACCTTTCTTCACCGCTTCGCCTTCTTTTTTCCGCCACGCCAGCAATTTCCCGGTTTCCTGCGCCATTTCAAGCGCGGGCATTACCACACTGATGGCCATAGATTTTTCAGCGGCTTAGACGGACTATCAGTCCGTAGCGGCGACGCCCTCCCTTTTTGCGCTGGCTTCCACCATGCTCACCACATGCTTGCTCGGAGCAGCTTCATTCTCGCGCGTGGTCGCCAACGGGCCGTCCACGGTGTGATAGTGGGCGCCGGCTACCATTAATTTTTCGGCGGGAAACCGGGTGATAACTTCATGACCGGTCGCCGTCACCACAATTTCTTCCTCGATGCGCGCCGCGCTCCAGCCATCTTTCGAGGGCCAAAATGTCTCCAGCGCAAAAACCATTCCGGGTTTAATTTCGTGCGAGTGCTCGAGCGAAACCATCCGGCTGATCACCGGCTTTTCCCAAATCGCCAGGCCAATTCCATGTCCGAACTGCAACGCGAACGCCGCTTCTTCGTCGGGGAAACCAAACTCTTCCGCTTTCGGCCACACTGACGCGATTTCCGCGGTAGTGCGTCCCGGCTGAATCAGAGAAATTGAGGCGTCCAGATAATCGCGGCAGCGCTTATAAGCATCGATCATGGCGTGCGACGCATAGCCGATGGTGAAGCACCGGTAGTAACACGTGCGATAGCCCATGTAGGAATGCAAAATGTCGTAATAAACCGGATCGCCGGGTCGCAGCACCCGATCGGAAAAAACATGTGGGTGCGGATTGCAGCGCTCGCCCGAAATCGCATTGACCGCTTCCACATATTCCGAGCCCAGGTCATACAAAACTTTGCTGGCCAAGCCGACCGCCTGGTTTTCGCTCATACCTGGTTTCATCGCCCGATATAATTCGTCGTACGCCGCGTCCACCATCATCGCGGAATGATTCAGCAATGAAATTTCATCCTGCGTCTTGATCACCCGCGCGTCGGACATCAATTGTTGTCCATCCACAATGGTGATGCCTTCCTTTTGCAGCGCGAACAATATCGGCGGCTCGACCACATCGATGCCTAGCGGCTGCTTCAGCAACCCGCGCATCTCCAGCTCAAGTTTTATTTTTTTGGCCACATTTTCGGCGCGGCCCATCTCCGGCGACATCGCGCCGCGCAAAAGCGGAATACCCGGCCGTGAGCGCTCGCCGAGCCAAGGGCAATTTTGTTGGTGGTGACGGGCCGCAGAGCCAAAGTCCCACAAAATTGGCTCATCATTTTGCGGCAATAGAGCGAAGCGGCTGATCTTGTCTTGCGCCCAGGTGCCAATGTGCGTCGCGGTCAAGTAGCGCACATTGTTCATGTCGAAACACAACAGCGCGCCCATGTCGGATTTCGCCAATAGCGCTTTGGCGCGAGCCAGGCGTTCCGTGCGCAAGCGATCAAAATCAATTCGATTTTCCCAATCGACCGCCATCGCTCCGTAAGTTTTTAGCGCCACGATGTGCCTCCTGTGCTGCTGTTCAGGCTTTGCCGCAAAGTTTGCGTGCGGCTTCGAATACCGTCTGTTCGGTGGGAACGGTTACATCTTCCAGCGGGGGAGAAAACGGAATTGGAACGTGCATCGCGCCCATGCGTTTCACGGGAGCTTCGAGATTAAAAAACGCGCCTTCAGCAATCACGGACGCGATTTCCGCAGTCACTCCATAACGTCCATAGCCTTCGTCCACCACAATCGCGCGCGATGTTTTTTTGACCGACGCGATTAGCGTAGCCTCGTCGAGCGGCCAGGTGGTACGCGGATCAATCACTTCGGCGCTAATGCCGATTTCCTCCAGCAGTGCCGCCGCGCCCAGCGCAACTTGCACCATGCTGCTGGTGCCCACGATGGTGATGTTCGTGCCTTCACGCTTGACGTCCGCCACACCGAACGGAATGGTGTAATCCCCTTCCGGCACCGGCCCTTTCGTTTTGTACATCATCTTGTCTTCGAAAAATACCACCGGGTTATCGTCGCGAATGGCCGTTTTTAGCAATCCCTTCGCGTCGTAAGGAGTTGAAGGCAACACCACCTTCAGTCCCGGCACGTGACTGAACCAAGCATGCAATGATTGCGAATGTTGCGCCGCCGAGCGTCGGGTCGCACCTAGCGTCGTGCGTAACACCATGGGAACTTTCCATTTTCCCCCGGACATGTAGTGAACTTTGGCGGCTTGATTGACCATTTGGTCCATGGTCAACGTCAAAAAATCTCCAAACATAATGTCCACCACCGGGCGCATTCCGGTCATTGCCGCGCCCACGCCCACACCAGTAAATCCCGCTTCAGAAATCGGCGTGTCGATTACCCGCTCCTTGCCAAATTCTTCCACCAATCCCGAGAGCACTTTAAACGGCGTGCCAGCCTCCGCGACGTCTTCGCCGATGATGCAAACCGTGGGATCGCGGCGCATCTCTTCTGCAAGCGCCTCGCGCACCGCCTGCGCGAACGTCAGCTCCCGCTCTACTGCGGGTTCCGCGAGTTCAGGCATAAACGTCTTGCTCCACTTTGTCGGCATTCGGATATGGCGCCGTGATCGCAAAATCAACCGCCGCCTTCATTTCCGCGCGAACTTCGTCTTCCAGTTTCACCAGCGACGCAGGGTCGGTCAGTTTTTGCGCGATTAATTTTTCTGCGAACAATTTCAAGGGATCGCGCTCGGTCTTCCAATGGTGCTCCTCCTGCTTGGAGCGGTAATACTCGCGGCTTATGTCCCCAACGTGGTGGCCGGTGTAGCGGTAGGTATTGCACATCAAAAAGGAGGGGCCTTCGCCGTCGCGCGCGCGCTTCACCAAACGGCTGGCCACTTGATACACAGCAGTAACATCTTGTCCGTCGACACTTTCTGAAGGTACTCCAAACGCCGGCCCGCGGCTCAAAATGTCCCCAGCGGTGGTCTCCAAAAAATGCGTGTATTCGTTGTACATATTATTTTCGCAGACATAAATCACTGGCAACTTCCACAGCGCGGCCAGGTTCATCACTTCGTAGACCACGCCCTGGCCCAACGCTCCTTCACCAAAAAAACACACCGCCACTTGCCCTTTACCTTTATGCTTTGCGGAAAACGCCGCGCCCGTCGCGATCCCCGCGCTGCCCGCGACAATTGCATTTGCGCCCAGGTTTCCTGTCGCGGGGTCGGCAATGTGCATCGACCCGCCTTTTCCTTTGCAGTAACCCGCTTCCTTGCCCAACAGTTCAGCGAACATGCGATTGGGAGCCGCGCCTTTAGCCACGCAGTGACCATGTCCGCGATGCGTGCTGGTAATGTAGTCGTCATCACGCAGCGCTTCGCAAATTCCCACCGCTATCGCCTCTTCCCCTACGTACAAATGCGCTAGGCCGGGCATTAATGCGCGTGTATACAATTCATTCACCTGTTCTTCGAACAAGCGAATCATCAGCATCCGCCGGTACATTCGCAGAGCGCGCTCCACTTCGGGCTTCGACGCTCTCGTCCCATTTAAATTTTTTGTTTCAGGCTTTTTCGCTTCAACCGTTTTCGCTGCGGTGCTTTTCACTTCAGGCTTCTGGGCTTCGCGTTTCTTCCCTTTATTAATGACAGGGCTCATCGCTTCACTCCGGACATGTGCGCCAGAACGTCGAACACTACCGCGAAATCCTGCTCGACTAATCCCATCGCTCTCGCGGCCGTCAAAAATTCATTCGAAATCGCGGTCGTCGGCATGGGCACGTCCACTTGGCGCCCAAGTTCCAGCGCCAGCAGCATGTCTTTTTGCATCATGTTGACGTTGAACCACGCTTCCGGAGGTAATTGCAGCACAAACGGACCGCGATATTTAATCATCGGCGACGCGACAGCGCTGTTAATCAGAACATCGACCGCTACTTCCCGCTTAATTCCGCTTTTCTCGGCGAGCAACACGCCTTCGGAGAAAGCCAGCATCTGCACCGCGAGACTTAGATTCGCCGCTATCTTCATCACTAGCGCTAAGCCGTTGTCGCCAACGTAGGTAACTTTCGGGCCGATATCCAGCAGCAGCGGCTTGATCTTCTCGAAAGTTTCCGCGCGTCCGCCCACCATTACCGAAAGCTTGCCGTCTTGCAGCGTGATGACGCTGCCGGAGACTGGGCAGTCCACCATGTCGCAGCCTTTAGCGCGCACTTTCGCTGCTACTTCGCGGCTGAATGCCGGGCTGACCGTGCTGATGTCAGCGAAGATTTTTCCTGGGGCCAGGCCGGCAAGAATTCCTTCTGGGCCATCGGTGATGGACGCCAACGCCGCGGAATTCGTGACCATCGAAAAAATTACATCGGACCCGGTCGCAACAGCGCGAGGAGAATCCGCCCACTTCATCCCTCTTTTAACCAGCCACTCACCCTTTGAGCGCGTGCGATTGTAACCAAGCACTGAATGGCCTTTGCTTAGCAGGCGATTCACCAGTTCGCTGCCCATCACGCCTAACCCGACGAAACCCAGATTTGCCATGTCTAGCCGGTCTCCCACTGTCAGAAAAGGTCGCTTACAGATTTAGTTTGGTGAAGTTGGAATCGCCGCTGCGTGGTGAACGACTTGAATCCTCGCGCACTTGCCGCAGATGTGCGCGCATGGAGGCGCGTGCGCCGTTTGAATCGCGATGCTCCACGGCATCTAGAATTTTCTTGTGGTGATACTGGCCTCGCTCAGGGCCGCCTTCGACGGCGAAGATGCCCATGCGCTGTTCGCGCAGCACTCCTACGATCGAGTCAATCAGCGACAGAATCAGGGGATTGGAAGCAGCCTCCGCGAGAGCCAGATGAAAATCAAGATCGGCTTCGATGAACGCTTCTGGTTCGGTCTTGCTGTTGTCCATGGCTTCGACGGCTTCACGCATGGCCGCAATATCATCTTTCTCAGCGCGCGCTGCCGCCAGCGAAGCGATTTCCGGTTCCAGAATTTCGCGCACTTCCACCAGGTGCACCATGGCTTCAGGTTGGCCGTCGCGGATCATGCGATCTAGCGACTGCCAGATGGAGTGCGAGCTACCGTTCGTAATAAACGTGCCCCGGCCCGGGTGCGCTTCCACCAAGCCTTTTTCACGCAACGTTTTAACCGCCTCGCGCACTGCGGTTCTACTTACGCCAAACTGCTGGGCCAAATCGCGCTCAGCTGGTAGCTGGTCACCTAACTTTAGTTGGCCGCTGTTGATGGAGGCTTCAATTTGCTGCACGATTTGTTCATAAAGGCGGGAAGTTTGAACGATCTTATACATAGCCGATCTCCAACCGAGTCTCCTCAGTACGAACCCTTGGTATTAAGGTCCGACCAACCAAGAAGTCCCGGCCCTGATGCCGACGCCGATAAAGGTAATCCAAGAGGCGTCGGTCCTGTGGCTCAACAGTCGGTCGCAACGTAGTACGCTCAGGCGGAAACTCCCGCTGAGTCTCGCACTCGCGGTGGAAAATGCTGGGCACCGACTTTTTGATACCGGGGAACCACTTGTACCTCGACGAACAAGGTCCGACCACTATACCCCAAGAGACACCATAGGAAAAGAAGCAACTAAAACTTTCATAGAAACGATTAAAGTTCTTGACCCTTGGCCCGCAAAAGTGGTACAGCGGTCAGACCTATTAGCCACTCATGGAGTCTAAATGAAAATGCCCCGGCCCACAGCGAAGACCAGTCCGTCCAAGTCAGGGACGGCATTGCTCGAGGGAGGCACGAAACCGACCCGCAGGGAATTCATTCGTGGCGCTGCGGGCGCCTCTGTGCTCCTTGCCGGTTCGAACGTCGCTGCGTGGGCCGACCATCATGGCCACCCCACGCCGCAAAGCCTTTCGTATCTTGACCGTAGGATGTATATCCACAACATGGAGATCCTCGCCCACTTCATGCCCGGCCAATCCCGTAATGGCAAGATGCAAATGATGTCCATCGGAAACCGCCGCTATATGTTCCAGCAGGGCGATGTCATCGACCTGAGCGACGTCAGAAAGCCGGTAATGTTCAACAAAGGCGGCTTCCAGGGTAACCAGGTCCAGGTCGCGTTCAATAAAGACCTGAAAAAGTGGATTTTGATGACTGGTTCACAGACACCGATTACAGACTCCACTCCCGAGGCCCCCAATGGCAAGTATGACGACCCCCACCTCGACGACAAGCGCAAGAATTTCAAAGGCTTACGCGGGGTAAGGTTCTACGACGTCACCGACCCTTCAAGCATCGTCAAGCTATCGGAGTTCAGCACTGGCGCGACAGGTCAGGGCACCCACCGCAATTATTACGATGGCGGCAAGTACGCTTATCTGGACACCGCTCCCGATGAGACTTTCATCCATCAACCGTCCTACTTTCGGCAGCTCGTCAACGGCAACATGATCGTGGACACCTCCGATCCCAGCAATGTCTCGGAGGTCTCCATGTGGTGGGTGCCCGGCTCGCGTAAAGGGGAGGAGGCCGAGTACAACAAGTGGATCTGGTCGAAACTGCTGCCGCCAAAAGTCGCCAAAGACCAGACTCCCTTCGCAGGGCTGCACGGTCCCGTCTATGTCCCCAAAAAATTGGAAGACGGCGGTAATCGCGGATACGGAGCTTTCGGCTGCAACGGTTTTATCATTCTTGATTTGAGCGACCCGAAAAAGCAACGGGAAGTCGGCCGATTCGAACCACCCGCGCAGTACTCCGGAATGGGCATCGCGTTCCACACCATTTATTGCGGAGTTCTAGACCGCGGCTTTGTGCTCACCAACGGAGAAACCACCAATTCCGATTGCAACCAGATTTTTCTCCCCAACTGGATTATCGATATTCGTGACGAAGAGCATCCAGTCCCGGTAGCACAACTTCCGCGCCCAGTCCCGCCGCCAGAGGCTCCATATCGCGATTTTTGTTTCAAGCGCGGACGATTTGGCGCGCACAATCCGCCGCATCTGAAGGCGCCGGGTAAGCCGCGTCAGGATTTTATTGCCTATTCCTATTTCATTGCCGGTCTGCGCTGCTACGACATCGGCAATCTTTATCGCCCCGAAGAAGTCGCCTACTTCGTTCCGCCACAAGGTGGTGACCTGGAAAAATTCGGCAGTTATGATCGCACCGTCGACAATGTATTTATCGAATGGGATCGCAACGTGATTTGGGCGGCCACCGATACTGGACTCTATGCGCTGAGCTGCCCCAATCTTGGCAAGCCGATACTCGATCCCCTGCCCGTCGCGGAATGGTCTCTGAATAGGTTGAATGAAGGCGCGGCGTAGCAATCGCCTTCTCCGGACCGAAGGAGGATTTTTGATGAACCTGGAACGACGCGTTGGGTTGCCGGTAGTGGCGGCACTTCTACTGACGAGCATGTCGCTAACGGTGCAAACCACTGCCCCGAAAAAAATCAAATTGCTGACGCTGCTTGGAAAGCCGGTGCAATTCGTCATCGCGGAGAGGCAGGGCTACTTCGCAAAACACGGCGTCTCCGCCCAAACGGAAAATCTACCCAGCTCCGATGTTTTGCGCAGCAATCTGGCCAGTGGAAATGGCGATCTCGCTTATCTGGCGGTAGACAACGCTGTTGCCATGGTCGAGCTCGCTCACCAGGACATGGTTATCCTCATGGGCGGCGAAGGTTCGCAAAATGAATTGGTGGTGCAGCCAGAGATTAAATCGCTCGAACAGCTCCGCGGCAAAACACTGATCGTGGACGCTCCTAACACCGCATACGCTTTACAATTGAAGAAAATTCTTTTGGCGAAGGGACTCCAAGTCGTGCGCGATTACGAAATGAAACCCGTCGGCGGTACCCCTCAGCGGCTGATTGCCATGCGGGAACACAAAGAATACGCGGGTTCGATGCTCGGGCCTCCTGCGCTAATCACCGCGAAGCAAGAGGGATTTGTAAGCCTCGCCAAGGTTCAGGACGTCATCGGACCGTATCAGGGCGCTGGATATTTCTCGCAACGAAAATGGGCGCTGGACAATAAAGAAAATCTCGACAATTATCTCGCCGCTATTATCGAGGCGCATTTCTGGTTAATGGATCCCGCAAACAAGCAGCAGGTCATCGACCTATGGATCAGCGAATTTCATATGAAGCCAGAAATTGCCGCGGCCACATATGAGTCCAGCGTGAACGCGCCGGGAGGATTCGAGAAGGGTGCAGCGCTGGATCTCGACGGGTTCAAAAATGTTTTGCAATTGCGCGCCGAAATGGAAGGCCAGTGGGGCGGCCATCCTCCCGGCGTCGAGAAATATTATGACCCGTCGTTTTACAACACCGCGTTGAAGAAAGCGTCCGGCGGAAAATAGAACCGAGGAAATAGTTGCTACGGAATGTCAGGCCGGCTGAATATCTAAAATTGATCGACTAAGGTGCGAAAACATATGAGCGTTGTAAAGGCATGCGTACGACGAACCGCGTTTCTGTGGTTGGCATTTTGCACCAGCTTATTTTGTGGGACCACAATTCAAGCGCAACAGAAAGAACGCACTCTCGAAGAAATCAAAGCAGAAGCTATAAAGCGCGCCGAAAACGGAATGTACCCATTGATCGGTCTCGATCCTACCGATGTACGCGAGGCTTTCTCGAAAATCAACAGCACCGATAACGACGAATGGGCCGCTGGATTCAGCGCCGTTGCCGACCGTTACATGGCTCAGGCTAAAGCTGCGGAAGCTTCCGATCCAGCGAAGGCCAGCGCCCTCTACGTGCGCGCCTGGCGGCTTTATTCTTTTGGGCGATGGCCGGTGCCAGCTTCTGCCGGAAAAAAACGCGCCTACGCCAAAGCGCTGGAAGCTTTTCTTGCTCACACCAGGTTGCAGGAGAATCAGCTCGAAGTAGTTCACATTCCGTTCGAAGGTTCGGAAATCATCGGTTATCTTCGCTTGCCAAAAAATGTGAAAGGTCCGGTTCCGGTCGTCATCGCCATCAGCGGTCTAGATAGCCGCAAAGAAGACCTCTCCGAAAACTTTGGCGCGGTTCTTCCATTTGGAATTGGATTTATCGGCATAGATTCGCCCGGCACGGGACAAGCTCCCATCAAAGCCAGCGAAACTTCGGAGCGCATGTTTTCGCGAGTGATCGATTATTTACAAACTCGCCCGGAAGTCGACAAAACCAGGATCGGAGTGGACGGCCAGAGCTTCGGCGCCTATTGGGCCACTAAACTCGCGATCATTGAACATGCCCGACTAAAAGGCGTGGTCGCGCAATCCCCGCTCGCGGACGCGACCTTTCAAAAGGATTTTCTCGTGAATAAAACTTTGGGCAATCGCGAATATTTATTCGGCCTGGTGCCCGCATTAATGTCCATCTACGAAGGCGCAAACTCGATTGAAGATTTATCCGTAATTTTCCCCAAGATGTCTCTGGTCAAGCAAGGGCTCATCGGCAAGCCTACTTCGCCGATGCTGATTATTGCCGGAGCATTGGACACGCAAGTGCCCATCTCTGACGCCTACATGATTTTGAGCAGCGGCGATGTCCCCAAAGAAGCGTGGATCAATCCCCAAGGCGGCCATCTCGGACGCCAAGTAAAAGTTTGGCCCGATCCTGTCATTTTCAAGCAGGTGATTATTCCCTGGCTAGTGCGCAACTTGAATACTCAAGCCGCACAGTAACTTCTCCGGCACGACCGTTGCGCTGCAATGAAGACTATAGCGTAGCCGCGCCCCCGCTTTCGGTTGGATTCGCCATCGTATCGCCCAGTTTCGCAGTGTCCAGTTCGCCTTCCCAACGGCTCACCACAATCGTTGCGACGCCGTTCCCGATTACGTTTGTCAACGCGCGACATTCGCTCATGAATTTGTCGATGCCCACCAAAATTGCCAACGCCTGAATCGGAATCGACGGCACCGCCGTAAGAATTGCCGCCAGGGTAACAAATCCCGTTCCCGTAACCCCGGAAGCCCCCTTCGAAGCGATCATCGCGAACAACAAAATCCCTACGATCTGGCCGATTGCCAGATGAGTGTTGGTGGCTTGCGCCAAGAAAATCACCGCCAGCGTTAAATAAATATTTGTCCCGTCGGTGTTGAAACTGTAGCCGGTCGGGAACACCAGGCCGACGATGGATCGCGATGCGCCCAAACGTTCAAGCTTCTGCATCATGTCCGGCAAAACCGTTTCGGACGAACTGGTCCCTAGCACGATAAGAAGTTCATCCTTGATATACGCAATAAAACGAAAAATGGAAAAACCCGTCAGCGCCGCGATGCTCCCCAGAATCACTACCACAAAAACAATGCTGGTAAGATAAAACGTACCGATCAATTTCGCGAGACTCGACAACGATCCTAACCCGTAGCTGCCGACCGTAAAGGCCATTCCGCCAAGAGCGCCCAGCGGCGCCGCTTTGACAATAATGCGGATAATTCCAAAAACAACTTTGGTGAGCGCGCCTATCGCACGCGCGATTCTTTCTCCAAGCGCCCCGAGCCGTGAAATTGAAAAGCCAGTCAAAATAGAAACCAACAACACCTGCAAAACGTCCCCGCCCGCAAAGGCATCTACCAAGGTTCTTGGCACGATGCCAACCAAAAACGGAACAATGCCAGTGTCCTTGACGCGCCCAACATAAGTAGCAATGGCTTTGGGATCCAGCGACCGCGGATCGAGATTCAATCCGCTTCCCGGATGCACGATAATCGCGACAATGATTCCGGTGATTAGCGCTAGTGTGGAGACCACCTCGAAGTACACCAGCGCTTTCACTCCTACGCGCCCCACTTTTTTTAAGTCTCCAACCGACGCAATTCCCTGCACTACCACACAAAAAATAACCGGGGCGATCATCATGCGAATCAGCGCCACAAACACGTCACCGAGAGGCTTCAGCGCGATGCCGCCGTGCGGGAAAAATCTTCCGATTAATATTCCGATGCAAATGGCAATGAGGACTTGTACGTAAAGAATGCGGTACCACGGCCGACGCAGCGGTCTGCCCGGCGGTGTGGATGCTGCGTCGCTGCTCACCTTGGTTTTCCTCGGTTCGGTCGCCGCAAACTCATCACCCTTCATTGCACGCGATTCTGAGGCAGTTCGTTTTTAAGAATGAATTGCTCAACATTGCGCCAAGCAGAACGAAACAAATTTTCAGTAGCCTGTCGCGTAACACCGGCGATGTGTGATGTGAATAAAACTCGGCGTGCTGCATCTCCCGTGAGCGATAGCAGCACGTTGTCCGCCGTGGGAGGCTCCGTATCGTAGACGTCGATTGCCGCGCCACCCAAATGTCCAGAAGTCAGCGCCTGCGCCAAAGCTGCTTCATCAACGATGCCGCCGCGTGAAGCCTGAATCAAAATCGCTCCCGGTTTCATTTCTCCAAGCTCGCGACCACTGATGAGCCCGCGCGTCGCCGGTTGCAGCGGAACATGCAGTGTCACCACATCCGCCGACTTCATTAGCTCGTCCAACGACAAAGACTCTGCGTCGAGTGCGCGAGCCGCGGCAGCATCACGCGGCGCGGGATCGCAGTAACAAATCCGGCAGCCCCCACGATGGAATGCTTGCGCCACCGCCAAGCCAATCGTGCCGAGACCAATCACGCCCACTAACAATCCGTCCAGGCCGGAGAGATTGTCGCTTACCAAGCGCGCCCGAACACTCTGATAATTGCCGGCACGAATTTCCGCATCGGCCCAAGCAAATCGCCGCAGCAACACAGAAGCCGTGCTAACCGCATACTCCGCGATCGCTTTGTTGCTCCCGCCCGGAACATTCGCCACCGCGATGCCCATCCTTATCAGCAACGGCAAATCCAGGCGATCGACTCCTGCGCCGGTCACCTGCACCAGTTTCACCGTGGTATTCGCAAACATTGCGGGATTGAGTTTCGGTCCAACGGCGGGGATCACCAGCGCGCGCGCTTCCTTCATCAGCGAAATCACGTCTGCATCATTCGGCTCGTGATAAGCGACCGTCAATGGGGCAGCCGGCAACGCATTGGCACGCTCAAAATCAATTCTCGGGCGCAGGCAAAGGACGTCCACACTCATCGCTTGGCGGCGTCCTCCGACGATACACCTGGTTCAGCGGTTCCCTGCCGGATATCGCCAACAGGAAAAAAACACAAAAGAACCAGCGGCGCGGTTCCGATGTTTCTCGTAGCGTGCTTTTCACCGGAAGGAATCACAATCGCATCGCCAGTCTTCAACGCGTAATTTCCGCTATCTGCTTCCGTCACTCCCTCACCAGCGAGAACGTAAATGCATTCTTCAAAATCGTTGTGCGCGTGACGACTTCTCGGTGAATCGCCAGTCGCAGGAACCGGAATCTCTACCTTCCGGAGTGTAATTCCGGAAGCGCCCCCTTCGCCCGAAACAATCTCCAGCGCCGTGCGGCCAGGCAGGCCAAGCGATTTTGCCGCGCCCTCCTTAAAAACGCGCGCCATTATTGCGTCCTTTTGAATTCTTCATTTCCGCAACGCCGCCTTGAAGTATGTCCAGCTGCCTAAACACTTCGTTGGCTTCTTTCGCAATCGAATCAGCCACCACTTGCAACATCCGCGCGCTTTTTTCCAGCGTGGCGTGTTGCGGGCTGCCATACCAGCCGGTAGGCGCTATGGAACGCACGTCAGTAAGCACCGGTTGGTAACTGCGCGTGCGCCGCAAACCATCAATCTTTTTTCCGTGCGCGTGGTCCGATGAATTATCGATGCGCTCCAGATGCACCAATTCCGGCCGATGCGCCATCACTGCCAGCGTTTCAATTTCCCCGCCGTGCGTAAGCCCGTTGCATTCTTTCCCGAACAACTCCTCCGCCACAAAACAGGCTTGCACGGTCAGCACTGTCATTCCAAAATCACGATGCAACGTTTCGGCCGCTACGCCCAGCGGCGGAATATTCAGCTCATGCCAATTCAGAATCAGCAGGTATTTCGCGCCATGCTGCGCCGTTGACGCGGCCGTCTCCGTGACCACGCGCATAAACGTCTCCGCCGTCAACGTAATCGTGCCCTCGAAGGGCATGTGCAGCGGCGTAACACCCAGCGGCCCGCCCGGCAAAACTAATCCATCCATGCGCTCAGCCACAGCATGAGCGATCACATTGGCGGCAAAAATATCCGTGCCCGTGGGAAGATGCGGCCCATGTTGCTCCACGCTGCCGGCCGGCAAAATCACCAGCGGATTCTTTTTTAATTGTTCCGCAATTTCCGGCTGCGTTAATTCCACGAAATAACGGCTAGGCAACATGTTGCGCCTTATTCGCGTTTGCGTTTCGCGCCGATTCCATCGCCTCGGAAATTGCCACCTCTTGCCCCTTGCGTTCGATGGAGCGCAGCGCGGCATTGACAATCGCCACTGCAGCGTTTCCATTTTCCGCGGTCAACTCATTAGGTTTGCCTGTTTTGCAGCTCTCCGCAAACAGCTCCAGTTCCGTGCGAAACATATCGCTAGGCGGCACTTTCAGCTCTTCACGGCGGCCGTATCCGTCTTTGTCCCTTTGAATGTATAGCGTGGAGCTCTCGTGTAATTTATCCGGTGTGTCCCAGGAGCCGAAATCAATCTCATAATGCATCAATCCTTTGGACCCGAAAACGCGCACCGCAAAAACTCCCGGTGAAGTCCAGCACGAACCTACATAGCCGATTTTTCCATCCGCAAATTTCAGCAGCGTCATCGATTGATCGTCTACTTCGGCGCCCACGGGAGACAGTTTCGAGGCAATGGAACTGGCGGAAATCACTTCCCCGCCCAGATATTGCATCACGTCGAATTGGTGAATCGCCAGTTGCGACAGCGGCCCCCCGGGCGCTTTATCTTTGTACCAGCGCCACGTCTTGGGAGTCAGCTCCAATGCGCGTTCGTTCGAAAAGTTTGCTTCAATGAACGCCACGCGCCCCAACTCTCCCGCTGCAATGGCCTGGCCAATTTTCCGAATTCCAGCCATCAACCGTGCACTGTGGCCCACCGTGACAGTGATGCCGTATTTTTGCTGCAACGCCGCGATTTCCAAACCATCCTCGAGAGTGCTGGCGATAGGCTTCTCGGTGTACACGTGCTTCCCGCTTTTCGCCACCTCGCGCGCCATTGGCAGGTGCTGCTCGTTGGGCACCGTAAGAATCACGCCTCGAATTTCCGGGTCGCTGAGTATCGCTTGCATACTCGGGGCCGCTCGAACCCCAAGTTCCCGCTCAAAAGCTGCTCTTTTCTCTTCCGAACGGCTGTATCCCGCGACAATCTCGAGCAGCTTCGATTTCTTCGACGCCTTGGTGAGCACTTTGGCCCAACGCCCTAGCCCCACGATCCCTGCTTTTACCGGCTTGTCACTCATCACTGCCCTTTCGAAAGATCGCTTGCTCTGGAAAGCGGAACAATTTCTTGCAAACGCGCAAATCTGATAGTACCGTATTACGGGATGATGCAACAGTCAAGCCATTTGCCGTCAACCGCGCCGCTATCCTTTATAGAGAGATCCGCCGCCCCGCTGCGTCGCCAGGTGCTCGATGAGTTGCGCCAATCCATCATTGCTGGGCGCCTCGCCCCGGGCTCGCGTTTGATCGAACGCGAACTGATCGCCATGATGGGCGTCTCCCGAACGGTGATTCGCGAAGCTCTTCGCCAAATGGAATCGGAAGGGCTGGTCGCCAATATCCCCAACAAAGGCCCAGTCGTTCGCGAATTAACGCTCGCGGAAGCGAAGGATCTGTATTCGATTCGCGCGGTGCTCGAAGGACTGGCCGCGCGTCTCTTCACCGAAAATGCCGGCGCTGCACAGAAAAAACTTCTTGAGCAAGCCTTGAAAGCTACCGCCCAGTCCTACGAAAACGGCGATCCGACCATTATTCTTGAAGCTAAGAATCGCTTCTACGAGGTTTTATTTCAGGGGGCAGAGAGCGAAACACTCTCATCCATGATTGGCACACTGCACGTGCGCATCTGGCGATGGCGCGCGCTAGGCCTGGGACATCCGCGACGTTCTGAAAAGCGTTGGAAAGAAAGCATTCGAGGTCTGCGAGCGATGCTTGCGGCCATCACCAAAGGCGACGCTTCGTTGGCCGAGACGCTTTTGCGCGACGAAGTTACAAAAGCGGCCGCCGAAGTCATGCGATTATTGATGAGAAAAGACGTCGGTCAGTGAGGGCACCACACTAACTTGGCAGCGCAATTGTCCTAGGGGAAAGAATTTAATGCCTACTGATTTCATCGTGCACGACAAAGCCGACAGCGTTGGCGTCGTGGTTGTCGAAGACGTCCAGCCAGGAAAAGAAGTCACCGGTTGGATCATGGAAACCGACGAGACCATTCGTTTCAAGTCTCTTGATGCTGTGCCGCTTGGTCACAAGATCGCCCTTCGTGACCTCAAAGTCGGCGATACCGTGCTGAAGTATGGACATGATGTCGGTCGCATCGTCGCGGATGTCGGCCAGGGCCGCCATGTTCACGTGCACAATCTGAAAACCAAGAGGTGGTAAACGTGGCGCAGCACTCCTTTTTCGGATATCGGCGCGAGAACGGTCGAGTAGGCATACGCAATCATGTTGTTATTCTCCCGCTCGACGATTTGTCTAACGCCAGCGCTGAAGCCGTCGCCAATAACATTAAAGGAACGCTGGCCCTTTCTCATGCCTATGGACGTTTGCAGTTCGGCGAAGATCTGGAACTACATTTCCGCACGCTGATCGGCACCGGCAGCAATCCGAATGTTGCAGCCTGCGTTGTCATCGGCATCGAGCCGAGCTGGACCGGCCGAGTAGTCGAAGGAATCGCCAAAACCTGCAAGCCGGTAGCCGGCTTCTCCATCGAAGGCCACGGCGACATCAACACAATCGCCGCCGCTTCGCGCAAAGCACAGGAATTTGTACAATGGGCCTCCGAAAAACAACGCGAATCCTGCTCCTTCAAGGAACTTTTCGTTTCGACCAAGTGCGGTGAAAGCGATACCACCTCGGGCCTCGCATCTTGCCCCACGGTCGGGAATCTCATCGACAAACTCGATCCCCTCGGCGCCACAACCTGTTTCGGCGAAACTTCCGAATTAACCGGCGCGGAAATCGTGTGCGCCAGCCGGGCCGCGACGCCCGAAGTGAAAGAACGATTCATGAAAGTTTTTAACGCCTATCAAGAAGTGATCGACCGCCACAAAACCAGCGACCTTTCCGAGTCTCAACCCACCAAAGGAAATATCGCCGGCGGTTTAACTACCATCGAAGAAAAAGCCTTTGGCAACTTGCAGAAAATCGGTCGCAAGACAAAATTTATAGAGGTGCTGAAGCCCGCTGAATCCCCTGCTAAGGGCCCCGGCCTGTATTACATGGATACTTCTTCAGCCGCGGCCGAGTGCGTCACGCTGCAGGCAGCCGCGGGATTTGTTGTGCACCTCTTCCCCACCGGGCAGGGGAACGTGATCGGCAATCCCATCGAGCCGGTCATTAAACTCACCGCCAATCCTAAGACCGCGCGCACTATGAGCGAGCATATAGATCTCGATGTGTCCGGCATCCTGCGCCGCGAAATGACTCTCGACGAGGCCGGCGATCGCCTGATCGATATCATGATCAGAACTTGCAACGGCCGTCTGACCTGCGCTGAAGCTTTGGGTCACCGAGAATTTGTGATGACCAAGCTGTATCAAAGCGCGTGATCTCCAGAAACTTTTCGTGCCAACTTTCGTATTAATGGGGGGAAGGAAGTAGATGAAATATTGCCGTTTCACTTACAAGGGTAGCGCGCGATACGGTCTCGTTGTATCTTCCAGGGGCGTTGAGCACATCACGCACTTACTGTCGACTCCACCGGAACAAGTCGGGAAATTAAAATCAGTGCCCACGGAACACATTGAACCGCTACCTTTCTTGGGAGCCGCACTGCTCGCTCCGGTGCAACCTTCCAAAATCGTTTGCGTCGGTCGCAACTATCGCGGTCACGCAGCCGAGATGGGCTCCGAAGTTCCTAAAGAGCCACTCCTTTTTTTTAAGCCGCCCTCTTCCCTCTTGGACCCCGGTCACGACATTCGTCGCCCATCCATCTCCGAGCGCGTCGATCACGAAGGCGAACTTGGCGTGGTGATCGCCAAGCGTTGTTACAAACTGTTGCCCAATGAAGATGTGCATCCTTACATTCTTGGTTACACCGCGGTCAACGATGTGAGCGCCCGCGACTTTCAGAAAAAAGATAATCAGTGGGCGCGCGCCAAAGGCTTCGATACGTTTTGCCCCGTGGGCCCGTTGGTCACGGACGACCTCGATCCGTGGAAGGGCGTGAGTGTTTCCTCCCGCGTGAATGGCCAGGTCCGCCAGCAGGGCAACACCCGCGAGTTTGTATTCTCCCTCGATGTCCTCATCCATTACATCTCAAACATCATGACCCTGATGCCCGGCGATTTAATCTGCACCGGCACGCCCGAAGGCGTCGGCCCTCTGGTCCCCGGCGATGTAGTAGAAATTTCCGTCGAAGGCGTAGGAACCCTACGCAATCCAGTAGTAAGCGACTGAAGCTAAATTACAGTTAAGCGGAGTGTGCCCGACCTCGATTTTTAGGGTGGGTCTAGTTGTTTCATTTTTTGGATGCTACAAACTTTCACCTGCGCCCTAACGCAAAACCCCTTGCGCCTCACGCGCGCATTCCGATCATCCCCAACAAAATCTACGTTCCACTACTTCGCAGGCTCTCCCTGAATCGTCGTCTGAAAACTTATCGCCATTAACCACTGCCCATTTCGTTTCAGCCACACTCTGCTAACGTGCACCGGCTTGCCGTGATACGGCTGATGCAAGCAGGTCATCACAATGGTATTTCCAAAATCAAACATCTGCGCGGAAACCAGCGGCGCCGGCGCCGATGGATAGCCCGTCTGCTTCTGCAAATTAAGTGTGGCGATGCGATCAGCTTTAAACACCGGATGATCGCTGCTGGAACTGACGGTGACGAAGCTGTCATCTACGTGCGGCGACCACGCGGACGCGTCATGATTGGTCACACCAGTTTCGAGCGCCTGCCACGACGCAAGCACCGCTTGCTCTGATTCGTTTTTGGGCTGAAAAGGCACGGACTTGCAGGGATTTTGGCAGTCCGCAACGCCTGTGCCGGAAGAAGATTGGGCTGTTTCCGCCTGGGAAACTTCGTGATACACCAGCAATCTCCAATTCGTTCCGCGTTTAACCCATACCCGCAGCACGTGGATTTTTTCACGCGCGCTCATAATCGCCACAACCTGGCCATAATCGCGGTGTTCGATTTTTGCGTCGCTTTCATCTCCCATGGGCGACGTGGGCACGGAACGAACTACCTCAGCCCACGTCACCGTTTTTCCGGCCGCGTTCGTCCACATAAAATCCGCGTCAAGCAACTTGTTGATCTCTTCCCTGTCCTGTTTCGCCGCAGCTTGCACGAACACGCGATCGGCTTGGGTCACAACTGTTTCGCCACCTTCGCCCGCCGAGCCTCTGGCAACCTCCTTCGCCGCAAACCCATTCATTAAAGACCCGGTCATCAAAACGACAAACGAAGCGGCGAGCAGGAGACCGATAACCATTGAACTTGAAGTGCGTCGTTTCATTGCTAGCAGCCTCCCGGAAATTTCGTCTCCGCTACACGAAAAAAGGACCGGCTTAATTTCTTCCGGCCCCTTTCCCAAATCAAAACAAACTTAGAACGTGAATTTCAAACCGAACTGAATCGCGCGAGCCCCGCCTGAGCCGACCACTGGATTGACCGCCGCGACGTCAGGCGTAGCGCAACCGCAGCCGAATGGGCCGACGGAGGGATCGGCAGTTGCACCGGCGCCGAAACCACTCGTTCCGCCCCAGGGATTCGCAAAATTAGGATGATTGGTGATGTTAAACATCTCCGCCCGGAATTGTACGCCAAGCCGTTCCCTGAATTTGAAGTTCTTGGAAATCGACAAATCCAGGTTGTGAAAGCCGGTGTCCCGAAAAATGTTGCGCCCCGAATTTCCAAAGGTACCGAATGCCGGGGGCAGCAAAAATGACTTCCCATTCATGCTTGCGTAACATCCCCCCGTTCCGCCGGCGATCGCTGCGTTGAGCGACATAATCGTGTTGGCGTTGGTGTGTGCCAGGCACCCGTTCCAGAGTGTTGTGGTTTGCGCCTGCGACAAGGGTACCGTGCCTCCACCAGGAGATGAGATGCTGCATCCCGGGCTGCCCGGGGGCCCACCCGGACCAATGCACAGAGGAATCGAATGCGATCCTCCAGATTGGAAATCTGCGGGATTACCGAAGAAATCCCAACGATCCGCGAATTCGCCCGTGCCGCTGAAATCGTTACTTGTGTCAAACGCTTGCCACGGCTGCCCACTCTGCAGTGTCAGGATGCCGTTGACCTGCCAGCCCTCCAGCAGTTGCGCCGGACTTTTGATATTGGGGAACGAGTAGGTAGCAGAAAGCGTGAAACGGTGCCGGATGTCAAAATCGCTGTTGCCGTATTCACCATTCGGGTTAAGGCTGTCTTTAGGCAGGTACTGATTCCAATTGTAGGACTGATTATCGAGGGCATGAGCGTACGTGTAGCCTACGATAAGATCCAGTCCATGGTAATTGCGACCGGTAAAGGTAGCTTGCAAACCATTGTAATTTGACCGGTAGATGTTCGAATAGTAGTTGATGAATTCCAGGTACGGAAACTTTGCGTAGAACGGGCGGGTAACCTGATTATTGGGACTTGAACCGAGGGCGGCTTGGTTAATGTCTTGGATGCCTGTCAACTTCGAACCATGATTACCTACATAAGCGACGTCCAAAGACAACTTGCCCGAAAAGGCATGCTGCATTCCCAAGGTCCAGGTGGTGACGAATGGAGTCTTGTAATTACGGCTCATCGCGAAGATATCGCACGGGCCCGCGTCCGTGACGCCCCCGACAGTAAGGCCGTCGCCGCAAGCCACTTGTTGCACCAGGTTGGCAGGATAGACTGTTGCGCCGCCTTTGGCTGAGCCGTTCCAATTGAGTTGCGAAGGCCCGAGGGTGATACCGGACGCTACGATATTGCCAATCCCTGGAGTCGACACACCGTTAACCTGAATTTCGGCACCCGTAGGAACCACATTGGCTCCCAGAGTGACCGTGTTTTGGGTGTCTTGTTGCGAGAGGAACGTGCTCATGGAAAGCAAATCATAGACGATACTGCCGCCAGCCCGAATCACCGTGGTCCCGTTACCTGTAACGTCCCACGCGACCCCGATGCGTGGAGCAAAATTCCAGGGATCCTTCTTGTACAGCGAGCCGATATTCTTGCCCACCTGTTCAAGACCAACAGATGGCTCAAAGTTTCCCAGCTGATCGTTGGCTTCCGACGGTACGCCCTGCAGTTCATAACGCAAACCTAAATTAAGCGTCACGCGTTTCGAAATGCGCCAATCGTCCTGAATGAAACCGGCAAACATGTTTTGCGTCATGTGCCGGACAGGGTCGCCAGCCAAAAGGGCCACGCTGTTTGGCGTGCCAGCCAGAAAGCTTTCAAGTGGCGTTTCGCCGGCAAAGTCAAAGTTTTTCTGGAATCGAATGCGTCCGCGCCCTCCGCGAAAAGTTCCCTGGTTCACTTTATCTACACGAAATTCAGCTCCGAATTTCAGCGCATGCTTTCCATGCAGATTCGAGACTTGGTCCACAAAGTCGTAGACATTATCCGGCCCGACCAACTTGGGGAAATTATGAAAACCTCCAAGTTCCGTGAAACCGTCGATCCTGACGTTGGGCACTCCTTGAAGGATCGGGTTGGTGACGCCGGTGTTGATTGGATTGGGTGAGGTAGCGTTTGCCGGGACGATGGTCAAATTATAGCGTGTATAACCCACTCTCAAGTCGTTTGACCATGTCGCGCTGGGAGTCCACGCCCAGTGTCCGGCGGCCGCCTGCGCCCGAGAGTGAATAACTGTCCCGTATTCTGGCAGCAACTCCGGCGAATCCTCGGCGGTGATATTGTCATTGCCCAGGAAGTACGACCCGTTAATCGAATGGTGGTCATTCAAATGATAGTCCACTTTTCCGAGCCCGTTCCGCGATGAATCGACATCCGGAAAGCCCCCGTTGATCGTTTTTGCTGGAGAGGCGTTCGGTCCGTAAGCTCCTCCGGTACAGCCCGTGTATGGTGGCGCCACGGAGGCCGGGCATCCAAGTAGGCCGAGGCTTTGAGAGCTGAACGGAATTCCCTGCGCCGCCAGTGCCGCCAAGGCATCCGGAACACTTATGGATGGATCGCCAACGGAAATTGTGGTGGGCGCGTTGACTTGGATGGAATTACCGACGTTGTACGTACGCGCTTCGTACGCGCCAAAATAAAAAAGTTTGTCTCGAATGATGCGCCCGCCGGCGCTTCCGCCATACTGTTCCAGTTCCACAGGGGTCTTGGCTTGAAGAGTGCCATCCGAGTTGAAATGATTAAAGAAATTGCGGGCATCAAACGCATCAGAGCGCCCGAACGCATAAGCTGATCCGTGAATATCATTCGTTCCAGACTTCAACCCTACACTCGTGATGGCCCCTGGTTTCCAACCAAATTCCGCCTTGGGATTCACCTGGGTGTTGAATTCCTGAATGGCATCAATGGGCAAAATCGTGGCAGCATCGCCGGCAACGGCGGCCGCGTTGGTTACGCTAAAACCCATGAAAGCTTCGTCGTTGCTTAGGCCATCGACAAGGTAGCTGGTGTCCTCGGGCCGGGCGCCATTCGTCGTCTGCGTCCAGGGGCCACCGCCCGGGTACACCGTCGTTCCGGGCCGCAGTGTAAGCAGGTTCTGATAATTGCGGCCGTTCAGAGGCAAATCGTTAATGATTTCATTGCTTAGGGTGCCACCCAAGGTGGTCGTCGTGGTATCTACCATGGGAACTTCTTCGGTCACGGTAACGACTTCGCTTTGCGAACCCGTTTGGAGTGCCGCATCCACCCTAACTTCCTTGCCGACTTCCACCAGGATGTTCTGGCGCTCAAACACCTTGAAACCCTTGGACTCCACTCGCACTGTAAATGTACCAGGCGTCAAGTCCGACGCTACGTATTCCCCGGCCTGGTCGGTGGTCACGGTTTTCGAAATTCCACGCGCCACGTCGGTGACGGTTACCGTGGCTCCCACCACGTTTCCGCCCGATTGGTCGGTAACCGCCCCAAGGATCTCCCCGTTGCTGCCTTGGCCACACACCTGAAAACTGCCCGCGAGCAACGCGAAAAGCGCAAACAGGGGGCGAACGGCCATCAAAGCCCGTATCGAGCGTAATCGCTTCATTTTTGCAGTATTCGAGACCATAAGGACATCACCCTCCTGAAACGGTATAGCGGCTATACCATTCAATCTCGAGCGATGTCAAGCAAATCCTTGATATTCAGCATCAAAAGAATCGATTTTACAAAGATTTTACGGGGTGTCTTGGCATGGTGGTCAGACCACGACCGTGCCTAGGTTGCGCTTCTGTAGCTCCGAAATTCGACACTGGATAGTGAGGTTAGGGCTTTTTGGGAGCGGCCGGCGCTGGAGCCGGCTGGTTTGCCGGGGGCACTTGAGCGGGCGGTTGGGCGATTGGAGGTTGGCCCCCTGAGGCTGGAGTCGAGCTTGGACTGCTGAGTGGCACCTTCGGCGTTGGAACCGGTTTCGATGGCTGCGAAACTTTTTGCAAGACCGAACCGCCCTGCTCCACAGCCTTATCGGTCCTGAGTACCAGTGCAAGAGCGCAGACCATGAACATTATGGCGCACCAAGTCGTCGCCTTCGACAAGACGTTCGCGGCGCCGCGGGGCCCGAAAGCGGTTTGGCTGCCCGCCCCGCCGAAAGCACCCGCGAGGTCAGCAGCTTTCCCGCTCTGCAGCAATACTACGACGATAAGTACCATGCAGTTGATCACGAAAAAACCCGTCAGCAGCCACCCGGCGTATCGAAAGCCTATGGTGACGATCCCCATGCCTATCAACAACGCTATCGTCCATTTCATCCAAGCTGGCATTCGTTTTTCCTTGCCGCGCAGCGTTCACAGTGTCTTAGCTGCGTCAGCGAATATTTTTTTTAACTCAGAACCATTGCCGGCCCTGTTTACTGAGGTTTCGAGCCCTTCACTATTGCGGCAAAAGACTTGGGCTCAAGACTCGCCCCGCCAACCAGTGCGCCGTCCAGCTCTTCCTGGGCCATTAACCCCTGAATGTTGTCCGGTTTGACGCTGCCGCCGTAAAGAATACGCAAAGCTGCGGCATGTTCCGGTGAATATCGCTTCGCCACACACTGACGCAGGTAACGGTGCGATGCAGCGGCAATTTCAGGGGTCGCCGTGCGGCCGGTGCCGATGGCCCACACTGGCTCGTATGCCATCAGAATACGGGAGAATTCTCCAGCGGTCAACGCGCCGGGACCATTACTTAGTTGAACTTCGCAGACCCGCTCGGTGTTACCGGCTTCGCGCTCGGCCAGGGTTTCACCTACACAAACAATAGGCGTCATCCCGGCAGCGAGTGCGGCTTTGGTCTTTTTCGCCACCATCGCGTCTGTCTCGTGGAACAACTGGCGCCGCTCAGAATGGCCAATGATGACGTAGCGGCATCCGGCTTCCGTGAGCATCGCAGGTGAAACTTCTCCAGTGAACGCGCCTTCCTTTTCCCAGTACACGTTTTGTCCGGCAATACTGATTTTGGTGTTCCTTGTCGATTCGACGGCCGCCGGGATAGACGTAAACGGAGGCGCCACCACGATGTCGCAATAGTTGGCGTCCGCGACTAACGGAGCAAACGCCGCAAAAAATGCGCGTGTGTCGGCAATGGTCTTGTACATTTTCCAATTGCCGGCGATCACCCGACGCCTCATCGAATTATCCTCATGCCCATGGTGTTTTTTATTTCTCAGTAAGCGCTTCAACGCCCGGAAGCTTGCGCCCGCCGAGAAATTCCAGCGAAGCTCCGCCACCGGTGGAAATATGCGAAATCTTATCCGCCACGCCGGACTGGTGGACCGCGGCAACCGAGTCCCCTCCCCCAACAATGGAGGTCGCGCCGCTATCCGTGGCACTGGCCACAGCTTTAGCAACGGCAAGAGTGCCTTTTGCAAACGGCGGCATCTCGAAAACGCCCATGGGCCCGTTCCACACAATCGTTTTCGCCTTGGCAATTTCCGCCGCGTACAACGCAATCGTCCGCGGTCCAATATCCAGTCCCATTTGATCGCTGGGAATACCCTCCACATCTACCACTTTCGCGGGCGCATCCGGTTTAAACTCTGGCGCGATCACGTTATCGACCGGCAGCAGGAATTTGAAATTCCGGGCACGCGCGTCGTCGAGGATTTTTTTAGCTAAATCTAGTTTTTCGTTTTCTAACAGGGATTTCCCGATTGCCTTGCCTTGCGCTTTCAGAAATGTGTAGGCCATCCCGCCGCCAATCAGCAGCACATCTGCAATCTTCATCAAATTTTCGACCACTTCGATCTTGTCGCTCACTTTTGCGCCGCCAAGGATCGCCACAAATGGCCTCTCCGGATTGCTGAGGGCTTTCCCGAGGTAGGCCAGTTCCTTTTCCATCAGCAGCCCCGCCGCGGATTGCTTCACGAAATGAGTTATGCCCACGACCGAAGCATGCGCGCGGTGCGCCGAACCAAACGCGTCACACACAAACAGTCCATCGCATAACGCAGCGAGCTGTTTCGAAAACGCCTGGTCGTTTTTCTCTTCTTCGGCATGGAAGCGCACATTTTCCAGCAATAACACCTCGCCGTCTTTGAGTGACTTGCTCTTTACTTCTGCGTCCTTGCCAACGCAATCATCAGAAAATTCAATGCGTTTTCCGAAAAGCTCCTCTAGCTTCTTCGCGGCCGGCTTCAAGGAATATTTTTCATTGCGCGCGCCTTTCGGACGTCCCAGGTGTGACGCCAAAACAAGTCGCCCGCCTCGGTCAATTGCCAGCCGCAAAGTCGGAAGCGTTTCCCGAATGCGTGTGTCGTCGGTAACCACCCCATCTTTCAGTGGCACGTTGAAATCAACCCGCAAAAACACGCGCTTCCCGCGTAGATCAAGATCCTTGATCGTTAGTTTGGCCATAATTTGAAATCCGCAACAAAATTAAAATTTTGCGGCCATGAATTTAATCAGGTCGCGGCAGCGGCAGGAATAGCCCCATTCGTTGTCATACCACGCGAGCACTTTCACGCAGCGATCTCCCACTACTTTGGTGTATCCGGAATCCACAATGGACGAATTCGGATTTCCCTTGAAATCCGCGGAAACCAGTTCTTCTTCGGTGTAACCAAGAATCCCTTTCATCGCGCCGTTGGCCGCCGCTTTCAGTGCCGCGTTCACTGATTCCACCGTGGCCGGTTTGTCCACGAACACTGTCAGGTCCACTACGCTCACGTTGGGCGTCGGCACCCGCATCGCGTAGCCGTCGAGCTTCCCTTTCAGCTCCGGGATAACCAGGTGCAGCGCTTTGGCCGCCCCCGTTGAGCTGGGAATCATGTTGATCGCCGCCGCGCGCGCCCGGCGCAGGTCCTTGTGCGGCAGATCCAAAAGCTTTTGATCGTTGGTATAGGAGTGAATGGTCGTCATCGTCCCGCTGTGAATTCCAAACGTTTCCTGCAAGACTTTGGCGACCGGTGCGAGGCAATTCGTGGTGCAGGAAGCGTTCGAGACGACGTGGTGTTTCGCCGGGTCGTAGGTCTTGTCGTTCACGCCCAGAACAAAAGTAGCGTCCGGACCATCCGCCGGTGCCGAAATAATCACTTTCTTGACTGTGCCGCGCAGATGTTTCTTGGCGTCGGCGCCCTTGGTAAAAAGTCCCGTCGATTCCACGACGATGTCAGCGCCCACCGAAGGCCAATCAATTTCGCCCGGGTCCTTCGTCTTGAAAACTTTAAAACTCTTCCCTTCCACGCTGATAGTGTCATCCGTGTGCGTAACTTTATGGTGCAAATTGCCGAGAACGGAGTCGTACTTCAGCAAATGCGCCAGGGTCGCCGCATCGGTCACGTCGTTTACAGCCACAAATTGAATATCTTTGTCGTCCAAGGCGGTGCGCATGATGTTGCGCCCGATGCGCCCAAACCCATTGATTCCAACTTTAATCGCCATTCTTCCTCCGTGCGGGATAAACAAAAGGCGGCCAACTCTAAATGAAAATCAGCCGCAAGTAGAACAGGAAATGCTATGGGCACGCTGGGTAAAAGTCAAACACGGGAATTGGTCGCGCTGTCATTTTAGAACCAAGCACAGCACCTTTCCCTATTCGGAACAAACTTTTGAGGCGAGGGGAAAGTCCGTTCCCTACAACCCAAGGTGGGAATGCCTATCCGGCTGTAAGATCAAGCACTTATCTCAAACTGCTCAGAGCCCACGATTTGCACTCCTTTATCCTCTTTGGCACACATTGTGCTCACATTGTTCGGCACGATCGAACCGATAATTTGCACTCCATAGTAACTAGGAGGACATTAATATTTAGTAATCAAAGGGACAATTACAATTTATTAAAGTTTAGCGCCGCGACCTAATCGTGTGTAACTGTTACCAACGTCCGCGCTAAGTAACTCCAAGATTTTTCTTAGCAAACATCCTGCAAGAGCGTTCCTGTAGGAAAAACAAATCTGAATCCGAATTGTTTGGCGCTCTCATCGGGCCCCCGACGACGGCTCAGAAGTCTGTCCAGATGACACTTAACACATTGCAATTCGAAGAGGAGCCTCATGCATAAGGTAATGTTTTCAAAATTTTTCACGGTCAGCACCACCTCGGTTCTCGCTTATCTCTTGATCCTGCTTTTCGCCGGCTGTGGACGCGAGCAAGCGCCAGCATCGTTGCCGCTGGTCGTCAGCGTCACCCCGGCCAACGGCGCAATCACCGTCCCAGTCTCATCGGTAATCACCGCGACATTCAACAAAGCCATGAATCCTACATCACTTAATACCTCCTCGTTCACTGCCGTGGGACCGACAGGCGCCATCGTGACTGGGACCGTCACCTTTTCCGGTACCACCGCCACCTTCAAGCCCGCAACCATGTTGGCCGCCAGCTCCATATACACCGCCACAATAACTACCGGCGCGAAAGACACCAATGGCAATGCCCTGGCCGGCAATTCGGTGTGGAGTTTCACCACCGGGACCATTCCTACGGTCATTTCCACGAACCCCGTCAATGCCGCAATCAGTATCCCCATCAACCGCAAAATCACCGCGACGTTCAGTGAAGCCATGAACCCCGCAACCGTCACGGCCGCCGGTGTGTTCTCGCTTACGGTCACCACTGGAGGAGCACTCGTCCCCGGAACCGCGACCTATGTGTCCGCCAACAACACCGTCATCTTTTCACCGACAGCGAATTTGCTCCCCAACACGCATTACACCGCCACCATCAGCACCGCCGCGCAAAGCGCCGCAGGCAACGGCCTGGCGGCAAACTATGTTTTTGGCTTTACCACTGGGGCTACCACCGATCTGACTGCACCGACCGTCGTTTCCACCGTACCGGCCTCGGTAGCTACAAGCGTTCCCACCAATCAGACCATCATCGCTACGTTTAGCAAGCCCATGGATCCGTCCACCATCACCGCCGCAGGCACATTCACCCTCGACGTTGCGGGTGTTGGCGGCGCATCCGTCGCCGGAACTGTCAGCTATACCGGCACCACCGCTACATTCAAACCAACAGCCAATCTGACCGCTAGCACACAGTTCACCGCGAAAATCACCACCGCCGCAAAAGACCTGAGCGGAAACGCACTGGCTGCCGGCGCGGTTCCTAACCCGTGGAATTTCACCACCGGAACTGGACCAAACACTACCGCTCCGACAATAACGCTTACCAGTCCGGCGAATGCCGCCCCCAACGTCTCACTCAATAAGACCGTAAGCGCAACGTTCAGCAAGTCTATGGATCCGCTGACCATCACCGCGCCCGGCACATTCACTCTCGCCGTCGCGGGAGTAAACGGCGCGGCCGTGACCGGAACCGTCACTTACGATTCACAGACCAACATCGCATCATTCACACCCAGCGCAAATCTCACTGCCAGCACGCAATACACCGCCACAGTTAGCAACGCCGCGAAGGATCTGACTGGCAACGCGGTCGCCGCAGGTCTCGTTCCCAATCCGTGGACTTTCACGACCGGCACAACCGCAGGCCCGGTCGGACCTAATCTCGCCAGCTCCGCAACTTTTGGATCTTTCGGAGGCGGTGCGGGAATAACCAACCAGGGCATCAACACCATCATCAATGGAGATATCGGCACCACCGGAGTCTCCACGCTGGTAACCGGCTTCCACGACCACGGAACGGGATGCATATACACGGAAACAACCCTCAACGTCGGCCTCGTGAACGGAAATATCGACACGGCTCCGCCACCACCCACGGTGGCTTGCCCATCAGAAGGCACTGCCGTCACCGCTGCCATCGCGCAACAAGCTGCGCTCGATGCTCTCAACGCCTTTAACAGCATCTCTCCCGCGTCACGTCCGGGTGGCATCGATCCCAGCGCCGGTCAACTCGGTGCACAGGTCCTTGCTCCAGGCATATACAAGGCGGCGAGTGGCTCATACATCCTCACTGGCTCAGACCTGACTCTCGATGCCCAAGGTGACACTAGCGCCATCTGGATATTCCAAGCTGCAAGCTCACTCACCGTAGGCGGACCGGGCGCTCCTCGCAACATCATCCTGGTCAACGGCGCTCAGGCCAAGAACGTCTTCTGGTACGTCGGCAGTTCCGCGACCATCAACGCCGCAGGCGGCGGAACCATGGTCGGAACGATCATCGCCTCCGCCGGAGTCAGCTTCTCAACAGCCGGCAATGTTGCCCTCGTGACTCTCGATGGCCGCGCCTTGTCCTTGAACGCGTCCGTAACCATGGTCAACACCGTTGTTAACGTCCCCGCGCCTTAAAAAGAGGCTGCAATCGCGGAATCAAAGCTCGAATGCCTGGTTGCCCTGCGCGAATCGTGCATCGCAACCAGGTTTACTGACGACCACAGATTCATTTGAAACGTTTGATTCGAAATGATTCAGGAGATCACTAATGAGTTGCGTTTCGCGATTAATTGCCACCGCAAGTCTTACCTTTGCAATGGCCTCAGCACTGTATGCCGACGACACGGTCACCCCGAAAGCAAAGGCTGCCAGTTACGATCTGGCCGCCGCTGCAGATACATCCGCGGATTCAAGATTTGTACCACCGCTCTCATTATCAAGCTGGGCTTCGTCAGAGCCGCGTCCAGCTGGCGCTGCTCATCCACGCCCCTTGGACGATCCGGATTCCGTCGTCCCCAAGTTCGAATGGTCCCTCGGATATTCCTTCTGGCGCGCTATGCCCACCTCGCAGAGTAATCGCATGGGCTATCTCCACGGCGGCAGCACCTCCATCGCCTACAATTTCACTAGCTATTTTGGATTGGTCGCCGATTTTGGCGGTTATGACGACAGCAAGGTCACGCTCTTCAGTCCCAGCGCAAGCAGCACTTTTGATTCTGACGGCACCGCGTACACCTATCTTTTCGGTCCTCGTTTTTCTTATCGCAAATATGAACGGGTAACACCATTTGTCCAGGCGTTGATCGGTGGCGCAACCGCCACGTCGGTAACCATAGCCGGATGCACAGGCGATCCGAGTTGTACTCCGCTAGCCTCCGAGAATTCTGTTGCCGCCGCTGTCGGTGTGGGCTTGGACATAAAATTAACCCATCGCATCGCGTTGCGCCTCATCGACGCCGATTTTCTCTTGACCAATTTTCGCAATCCTCTCGAGGCTAACCAGAGTGGTCAGAGTTGGCAGAAGAATGTTCGCCTCTCTTCGGGATTGGTTTTCCGCTTCGGCGGGAATCCACCTCCACCGCAGCGAGTCGCCATGTCCGCCTCGTGCTCCGTCGATCGCGAAATGGTTTACGCCGATTCTGGTGACGTATTCGCCGTGCACGTGAGCGCCGAAACGTCCGAGAAATATCCCGTCAACTATTCCTGGTCCGCTAGTGACGGCTCGGTCGACGGAACCGGCCCCGATGCTCGCTGGAGTTCCGCCGGCCATCACACCGGAGCCTACACCGTCAAAGTGCGCGTCGAAAACGGCCGCAATGGTTCAGCAGAGTGCGCCGCCAACCTTCGCATTGAGCAACGCCCCAATCGCCCGCCAGTGATCGCTTGTTCTGCGGATCGCAGCACCGTTACGGCAGGAGACCCCGTCACCATCACTGCTAACGCCAGCGACCCCGATAACGACCCGCTAGCCTATAGCTGGAACGCCAGCAGCGGGAAAATTGATGGCTCCGATTCCTCCGCGAAATTCCAAACCCGCGACCTTTCTCCCGGACCTTATACCATCACCGGCCACGTCGATGATGGCCGAACCGGCACAGCTGATTGCAGCGTAGTCGTTCAAGTCGAAGCCGTAAAAATTCCTCAAGAAGTGGTCGAGCTGGAACACCGCCTCGCCCTCCACAGCATCTACTTCCAGACCGCGCGCCCACGCCCGGATGATCCCACCGGCGGCCTGGTCCCAAGCCAGGAAAACGCACTCCTGAAACTCAGCACCGACTTCAATCGCTATCTGACCTTTAAACCGCAAGCCCATCTGATCCTGCAGGGTCACGCCGATCATCGCGGTACCCCCGAATTCAACAAGGCATTGACTGAGCGCCGCGTGGAGCGCACCAGAAATTTCCTCACCGAGCATGGCGTCCCTGCAGACAACATTGAAACCCGCGCTCTCGGCGACGAAGACAATCTAACTCCGGAGCAAGTTGAACAGCTGGTGGCCGACAATCCTGATTTGAGCCCCGACGAACGCCGCAAAATCGACGCCAACCTCCACGTAATCGTGTGGGCCAACAACCGCCGCGTGGACGTTTCGCTCAACACCACCGGCCAACAATCCGTCCGCCAATATCCCTTCAACGCCAAAGACTCGCTAACACTGCTGAGCCCTTCCGGCGGCGAAGGCGCCAAGCACGCCAGAGCCCCCAAGAAGAAGACCGCCAGTCCAGTCCCAATAAAAGGTAAAGCCTCGGAATAATCAGCGTCCAGGTGCCGCGTGACCCAGGTTCGCATTCGAGGTGCGAACCTGGGTCTCAGTCCAACGCCCATAATCACCATTAACAAGAGTGCCGCACCCTTCAATTCTAAGGGTGCAAATTTTGACTTGGCGGTTGGCGTGGAAGAGCAAAACGCAATGCGCTACACCGATTTTTATGGATCGGACGATCTTCAGTTCGCGATTATAAGCTCAAGGCGTGAACTTGGTTTTTAACCCCGCGCTCGGAGTCGCATCCCTCTAACAATCTCCATCAACGAAAACAACGCGGAGGGTCCTGCAGTTGAATTTTTATTGGCTCTTGCATTCGAATTTTTCTTAATACGCGATCCGAACTGAACTTCCCGTTCCTCTCCTCTTGACAATCAGCAGGAGAGTTGTATTCTTCCTCTTGATCCTCAGGGGGAATGCCTTCTATGCTCGACAAACCAAGTGACCTCGTTCAAGGCACCCTCGACATGCTCATCCTGAAAACCCTGGCCCTCCAACCCATGCACGGCTATGGCGTCGCCGTCCGCCTCGAACAAATGAGCCAAGGTGTTTTTCGCCTCAATGCAGGCTCCCTGTTCGTCGCCTTCCAGCGGCTACAACGGGCAGGCTTGATCAAAAGCGAATGGAAAGCCACTGAGAATAGCAGGCGCGCAAAGTATTACGCCCTGACAGACCTGGGTCGAAAGAGACTGAGCAGCGAAAAAAGAGAATGGGGAAAACAAGTGGCCGCCATCGCCAGAATCTTGCAGGCCTCGTAAGCGACCATGTCATTGCTGCCAACCATGTTCGGCGGACTCCGGTCGCTGTTGCGAAAGAAGCGCGTCGCAAAGGAATTAGACGAGGAGCTGCGCGGCTTCCTCGACATGGCCGCCGAAGAAAAGATGAAGCAGGGTATGAGCCGCGAAGAAGCGTTTCGTTCCACCCGCCTGGAACGCGGAAGTCTCGAAGTTTCCCGAGAGATCGTCCGCTCCTCCGGCTGGGAATCGATTGTGGAGACGTGCTGGCGAGATTTGCGCTACGGGCTGCGTGTACTCCGCAAAAGTCCCGGCTTCGCGGTCGTCGCTGTGCTAACACTAGCCCTCGGCATAGGTGCCACGACCGCGATATTCAGCATCGTCAATGCTGTATTGCTGCGGCCATTAGCCATGGAAGACCCATCGCACGTCGTATTCGTGCAAGAGACGTGGCGAGATATTTTCCCTGGTGTTGCTGTCGGCAACTTCGCCGATCTCAAGAGGCAGAGCACGTCTTTCGCGGAACTTTGCGCTTCGAGTGACGCCAGCTTCAATCTTGAGGCTCGCGAACTCCCTGAGCGCGTCGACGGCGAAATCGCAACAGCGAATTATTTCACGACCTTCGGCGTGCGACCAATCGCAGGGCGTGTCTTCACTGCCGATGAGGACAAGCTTGGCCAGCCGCACGTAGTTGTCATCAGCGAACGACTCTGGCGCACGAAGCTTCACGCAGATCCCTCGATAGTAGGCCAGCCGATACGCATCAACGGCCTGCCCACCACCGTGCTCGGCGTCATGCCCGGGAGCTTCGATCCTCTACTAAGGATCAGTGATCTTTGGGTTCCGGCCGCGTTCAGCCCGGAACAACTCGCCGATCACGATAACCACTATCTGAACGTGATAGCTCGGCTCAAGCCAGGCACCTCACAGGCGCAAGCGCAGTCTCAGCTTAATGTAATCGCCCAGCGGCTACAGCAGCAATACCCAATCGATGACCAGGACCGCGGCTTTCGCCTCCAGCCCCTCGCTATGGCGCTCCTGGGAGACCAGCGCTTAGCCTTGCGTATGATGCTCGCCGCCGTCGGTTTCCTTTTACTGATTGCGTGCGCGAACATTGCGAATTTGCAGCTGGCTCGGTCCCGCACACGCCAAAAAGAAATTGCCATGCGGGCAGCGCTCGGAGCTCCGCCAAGCCGCATCGTGCGCCAGCTTCTCGCGGAAAATGTTGTGCTCGGGCTTGCCGGCGGCGGAGGCGGGGTTTTGCTGGCGTACTGGGCCGTCATCTGGATCGTCGCTCACGGTCCCGCTGAAATGCCCCGGCTGGACCAATCGCGTATCGACGCCGGCACGATCGCTTTTGCTTGCGCCATTGCTCTTCTCTCCAGCTTTCTGTTTGGACTGGCTCCCGCTCTCCGTTCCGCTTCGACGCGTCTTAGTGAAGTCTTCAAATCGAGCTCAGGTATTTCCGGTGGCAGCCGCGACTGCGTCCGTAGTCTCCTCGTGGTCGGAGAAGTTTCCCTCGCTTTGATTCTGATGGCTGGCGCCGGCTTGTTGATCCGCAGTGCGCTGCTCGTATCGCATTTGGATCCGGGCTTTGATACTTCCAACGTCGTTGTCGGGCGTATCGGTCTCCCCGATCCTGGCTATCACGATCCCGCCCTTGCGCGGCTAACGTTCGAACGGATAATCACAGCCACCGCTCTCTTGCCCGGCGTGAAGTCGGTTGCCGTGGTTTCGCGTGCTCCACTTGCTGGCGGGGGCAGCAGCAATGGCTTGCTCGCAGAAGGAAAGCCCTTCGACATGGCGAATCTCGTCAATTCGCAATTGCAAATCATCTCGCCCAGCTACCTCTCGACGGCCCGCGTGCCTCTGAAGGCCGGCCGCGACTTCACTCCCCAAGATGCGCGTGACCGCACTCTAGTCACTATCGTCAACGAAACTCTTGCTCGCACCATGTGGTCCGGCGAAAACCCAATCGGGAAGCGCTTTGCTTGCTGTGAAGCCGGAGCGAAAGGCCGCACGGACCCCGTGTGGCACGAAGTCGTCGGCGTAGTGGCAGATGTTCGTGCCTGGGGACTCGACCGCCAAGTTCAACCTGAGTTTTACATTCCCCTCGCGCAAATGCCGACCAGCGCCTGGGATTGGATCGGACGCACAATGGACTTGGTGGTGCGGACCCGTGCTGGTGCAGTCCCCATCCACGAGTTGCAAGGCGCGGTAGCCTCCGTCGCCCCTGCCGTGCCGATTTACCGGCTCTCGACTATGCAGCAGAAAATCTCCAGCACCCTCGAACGCCCGCACTTCGACACCTTCCTCTTGACCATTTTTGCCACCACTGCGCTTCTGCTTTCCTCAGTGGGAATCTATGGAGTCCTGTCGTACCTGGTGGCGCAGCGCACTCGCGACATTGGTGTTCGTATGGCCCTCGGCGCATCGCAAGCACAAATTGTCTGGGACGTTCTCGGCTTTGGAGTGCGCCTTGCCGCCATCGGACTGGCTGTAGGCCTTGCCGCCGCATTGGCCGCCACGCGCTTGCTCTCGTCGTTGCTCTATGGCGTGGGCCCCACCGACGCAGTCACGTTTGCTGTCGTATCTTTCATTCTGCTGGTTGTTGCGCTGATTGCCAGCTACTTACCCGCTCGCCGCGCCACACGCGTCGACCCGCTGGTAGCTTTACGCTACGAGTAACGCCTATGTCGCTACTGCAAAGCATCTCACACGGACTCCGCTCGCTCTTCCGAAAGAAGCGCGTCGAAAAGGAATTAGACGACGCGCTGCGCGGCTTCCTTGACATGGCAGCCGAAGCAAAAATGAAGCAGGGCATGAGCCGCGAAGAAGCGCTGCGCTCCACACGCCTTGAACGCGGCAGTCTCGAAGTTTCCCGGGAAGTCATCCGCTCTTCAGGCTGGGAATCGATTGTCGAGACCTCATGGCAGGATTTGCGCTTCTCCGCGCGCATGCTGCGCAAATCTCCGGGCTTCGCCTCCGTAGCTATTCTTACCCTCGCGCTCGGCATTGGCGCGAACACCGCAATCTTCAGCGTGGTGCAAGGCGTCCTTCTGGCGCCTCTGCCATACCGCGAGCCTGATCGACTCGTCATGGTTTTGTTAAACAATCTCCGTCTAAAAAGTCCCACTAATCTTTCTTATCGCGATTTTTTGGATTGGGAACGCGCTGCCCCGCCTTTTGAAAAAATGTTCGCCTACGCTTGGCGCAGTTTCGATTTGTCTAGCCCCGGAAATCCCGAGCATCTTGAAGGCAGGGAAATTTCCTCGAGTTTCCTCTCTACCCTCGGTGTCGGGCTGGCGCTGGGTCGGGAATTTTCCACGGGAGAAGATCGCAACGGCGGCGCGCCAGTGGCCATCATCAGCAACGGCCTGTGGCGAGATCGGTTTGGCGCCAACGCATCAGCACTCGGCAAATCCATCGTCCTAAACGGTGTGGAAACCACCATCGTCGGGGTACTCCAGCCCGGTTTCCGCTTCGGCACCGACTACGCCGACGTTTATATACCCCTCGGTCAGCGGAAACTCGTAGACGCCAACGATCGTACCGTTCATGACGTCACGTGTGTTGCTCGTCTCAAACCCGGTGTCAGCCTCAGCCAAGCTGACGCAGAGATGAACGCCATTCAGGAAAATATTGATCGCCTCAATCCCGAGACCGAGCAGGGGTTGGGAATCAAAATCCTCCCGGCCAAAGAGCCGCTCGTAGGCGATGTGCGCGGCACGCTTTTGCTCTTGTTGGGAGCGGTCGGCTTGGTCTTGCTGATCGCCTGCGCGAACGTGGCTAATCTTCTGCTCGCCCGTTCGGTGGCGCGCGCGCGCGAATTTTCGATTCGCGCAGCCCTCGGCGCAAGCCGCGGACGTATTGTGCGCCAGCTAATCACCGAAAGCGTGCTACTTTCGGTTTTGGGTGGTGTGCTGGGTTTGGCGGCAGCAAAATGGGGACTCAACGCGACCGTGGAGACGCTGGCCGCGGATTTGCCTCGTGGCGACAACATCCACCTGAACGCTTCTGTACTCTTCTTCGCGCTGGGTCTTTCCCTTGCGGTCGGTGTTCTGTTTGGTCTGGCGCCCGCTTTAAGGAGTTTTAAGGCGGATCTGCAACCCTCGCTCAAGGAGGGAGGTCGCGGATCAACAGGCCGGCACCACCGCACGCAAAGTGCTCTCGTAGTCGTTCAAATAGTTCTGACTCTGGTTTTACTGACAGGCGCCGGATTGCTCGTCCGCACCATCCAGCATTTGTGGAAAGCGGATCTCGGCTTTGAATCACAGCACGTTCTAACCTTTCAAGTAGGACTCTCGCCTTCAGCGATCAAGACCGGCGCAGATGTACGCTCCGCCTATCAGCAGTTGCTCGACCGCATCCGCCAGATTCCCGGCGTTCAGGGCGCGGAAATTACCACCGAAGTGCCCATGACTCATCAAATGAACGCCATCCCCTTCTGGGTTGACTCGCACCGTCCCGCATCGGTCGCCCAGGCGCCGCGCACCTTGGGATTTATAACCGGCCCTGATTTCCTGCAAGTGATGCACATCCCGCTCATCCGCGGCCGTTTCATCAATCAACAAGACACCGTCAATTCGCCATTGGTCGCCGTGATTGACACCGAGCTGGCGCGAACTTATTTCCCGGATAAAGATCCCATCGGCCGCACCATAACGTTCAATCAGGTGGGCGACTACCGCATTATCGGCGTCGTTGGCCACGTACAGCATTGGCAAGTGGGCTTCTCCAGCCCTTTCACCCAAAACCAATCCTACGTTTCTATTTACCAGATTCAGGATCGCTGGATGACTACCATTGATACATGGACTTGGGTCGTGCTTCGCACGCCGCTGGAAGCCTCAATGGTGCTGCCAGAGATCCGAAAGGCAGTCCATGCAGCGGGGAGCGATCAGACCATTTACCATGCGCAAACCATGCCCGAGATCGTTTCCGAATCCATGGCACCGCAACGATTCACGTTGATTGTCCTCGGTGGCTTTGCAACTTTGGCCTTGCTTTTGGCTTCCATCGGAATTTATGGCGTCATCTCCTACTCAGTGACGCAACGCGTGCACGAAATCGGGATTCGCCTGGCGCTTGGCGCCGAGAAGCGCGATGTTTTTCGCATGGTCGTGGGCCAAGGCCTTACTCTGGCTTTTGCGGGCCTCGCCATCGGGGTGACCGCCGCGCTAATTCTCACGCGCCTTCTCCTGAGCTTCTCGAGCCTGCTCTATGGAGTTGGCGCAAGCGACCCCGCAACACTCGCAAGCGTTTCGGCTGTGCTAATCGGCGTCGCCATTCTGGCCTGTTACCTCCCTGCCCGCCGCGCCATGCGCGTTGACCCCATCGTGGCGTTGCGTTACGAGTGACTCAATGGCTCTTCTGCGAAACATGGCAACCGGACTTCGATCGCTATTCCGAAAGAAGCGCGTCGAAAAGGAATTAGACGAAGAGTTGCGCGGCTTCCTCGATATGGCAGCCGAAGAAAAGATGCAGCAGGGTGCGAGTCGCAAAGAGGCTCTTCGTTCCGTGCGCCTGGAACGCGGGAGTCTCGAAGTTTCCAGGGAAGTCGTGCGCTCTTCCAGCTGGGAATCGATTATCGAGACCTCCTGGCAAGATTTGCGCTTCGCCGCCCGCATGCTCCGCAAATCTCCAGACTTCACCTCCGTAGCTATTCTTACTCTGGCCCTCGGCATCGGCGCTTCAACTTCCATCTTCTCGGTGGTAGACGCCGTACTGCTCCGCCCTCTTCCCTACCCAAATCCCCAGCAAATCGTTCGCGTCTGGGAACAATCTCCTGACGGCCACCGCATGAACCTGGCGGACCCAAATTTCGATGACTTTCTTGCCCAGAACAACACCTTCGATAGTCTCGCCGTCTACGGCTTCGGCCTGTCGTCCGTCTCCGGAGGCAGCGAACCGGTACGTCTCAACCTCGCTGCCATTTCCAGTGGTTTCTTCAAGGTACTTGGCGTCGAACCTGCTCGCGGCCGCGCGTTTGCTGCCGACGAGCAGCGCCTGCACGGCGCACCGGCAGTGATCGTTAGTCATAACTACTGGCAAAGTTATCTTGGCGGCGCGCCCGACCTATCGCGCTTCCATCTGTCCTTGGAAGGCGGCGTTTATCAGGTCGTTGGTGTTATGCCGCAAGGATTCGAATTTCCCGCTGACGTGCAGGCCTGGATTCCGCGCGAGTTGGACTCCGATACTCCTAGCCGCACCGCGCATAACTGGCGAGGCGTCGGCCGTCTCCGCGACGGCGTCACCGTCGCTCAGGCGCGCGCGAATCTCGGCGCCATTGCGCGCCGCATTCGAGATCAGTACGGGAAAGAAGTTGATCTCGACGACGCTGCGGTCGTCCCCCTGGCTGACGCCATGGTGGGAGATGTGCGCTCCGCTCTCCTCACCCTTCTCGGAGGCGTCGGCCTCTTGCTTCTCGTATCCTGTGCCAATGTCGCTGCCTTGCTTCTGGTGCGCACTTCCACCCGCGTCAAAGAACTGGCTGTGCGCGCAGCTCTTGGCGCGGGACGCGGCCGTTTCATTCGGCAGTTCCTCGCTGAGTCTTGTGCCCTTTCGTTAGCTGGAGGGGTGCTGGGCGTCTTCATTGCTCTGTGGGCGGTAAAGGTAATTCCCGCAATTCTTCCCACCAACCTCCCGCGACAACAAGGTATCGCCATCAACACGCCGGTTCTGTTGTTCGCGTTGGCCTCAACTATAGCCGTCGCCGTTTCGCTCGGACTTTTTACCGCTTGGCGCGCCGGCGGCGGAGATCTAAACGAAACTTTGCGCGCGGGCGCTCGGACTTACACAGGAACGGGCGCCAGCCAACGCTTTCGCGGCTTTTTGGTGATCGGTGAAATCGCCATCACACTTGTTATTTTGGTCGGCGCCGGTCTTCTCGGCCGCAGTTTCTTGCGCCTTATTTCTACCAGCCCCGGCTTTAGCCAACAAAATCTCATCACCATGGAATTTTCGCCTCCAATTCCGCAAGGAAATTTGGACGCGGACCAGTCAGCCATCGCGCGGCAAGTCCATCTAATGGACGACATATTGGCGCGCCTCCGTGCCATTCCCGGCGCCCAATCCGTTGGTTTGACTGGAGCCATTCCCGTCGCGGCCGGTGACAATCTCGCTGACGGCGGATTCCTGATACTCGACGGCCAAAAGTCGCCCACCAATTTCGACGAATGGGCTCGCATCGCCCAAAATCCCTCCCAGGTTGGTCACGCGTTGTATTGCGTCGCTGGCGAGAGTTACTTTCGGACCTTGGGCATTTCGCTCATCCGCGGGCGAATGTTCGGCGACCAGGACGGTCTCAACTCGCCAAACGTTGCAGTGATCAGTCAATCTCTGGCTCGGCAGCAATGGCCAGAGGAGGACCCCGTTGGTCGAATAATCAATTTCGGCAATATGGACGGCAACTTAAAGCCACTCACCATCGTTGGCGTCGTTGGCGATGTTCGCGCGGAAGGCCTCGATCGTCCTCCGAGCCCCATTATTTACGTGGATTACCGCCAGCGCGGCATGAACGCCAATTCGTCGCCCACCATCGTCTTACGTAGCTCCCTGCCGCCCGCAGAGATCGTTTCTGCCGCACGCGGAATCTTCCGCGACCTCGCTCCGGATGCCCCCGTAAAATTCTCCACCTTCGCGCAGGAAATGGGCGGCTGGCTCGCCGACCGTCGTTTCCTGCTCCTACTCGGAGGACTCTTTGCCGCCGTCGCTCTGGTTCTTGCCGCCCTCGGCGTCTACGGTGTCGTGGCCTTTTCGGTGACGCGCCGCACCCAAGAGATTGGCATTCGCATATCCTTGGGCGCCGGCCGTGACAACATTTTGCGCCTGGTGCTAGGTGAAGGCGCGCGCATCGCAGCTCTCGGCGTAGTAATCGGCATTGCCGCGTCACTAGCCATTACCCGCCTCATATCCACTCTCCTCTTCGGCATCAGCGCCACGGACCCGTTAACCTTCGTCGCTGTCGCCCTCCTGCTCTCTGCCGTCGTCCTCTTCGCCTCCTACATCCCCGCTCGCCGCGCCACCCGCGTCGATCCTCTCGTAGCTCTGCGCTACGAATAATTCGCACTTGCAATGGGTTCTCCGGGGCTTTTCTCTGGGGCTTTTCCAGCGGGTCTTTCCGATTCATTTCAACCTTCTTGATGCATTGATGTCGCGGCTGAAGGCGCGACCCACAAAGCCGCGACCAGCAAGTCCGCAACATAACCTGTTAGATAATATTACTACAAATGTAATACGGAAGAAATAGCGATTGCGGGACGGATTAGTGGTAGCGCAGATGAATATCGCGGAGGGACTACTGCGGGTACTGTTTGACGCTGGTTACGCGTGTGCCGGTGAAGCGCACAAACACAGTTTTTGACGGGGGCTGGCCGTAAATCCAGTCCTCGATATCGTTGCCTTCTGCGTCACGTTCGCGGACCTTGTGCTCCGGCTTGCCAATCGCGGCAACAACTTCTTCACGGTCCATGCCCACGATTGCGATTCGTTCCTGAATGGCTTTCTTCATTTCCACGGGAAGTGTGTCAGCCCATTGCACCGAGGCAGAGCGTTGCTTCGTAAAATCCAGAAATGGCGCCAGCAGTTTCTTCAGATCGTCGGGAGACAAATCCGGCAGCGATTTGCCGAATTCAAGAAACAGCGTGCTCCCCAAGCCGGGCTGCATTCCCGGAGGGCCCTGATCCTGTGGCGTAGTGGAGGTTGTGCGAGCGGTCGGGATGCCGCCCGTCTCTAGATGAATGCGATCACGCAGGCGCTTCTTGCCTCGGCCGCCGCCATTTAAATCCACGATGATTTGCTTCTCGTGAAATTCCAGCTTGGTGATCTGAACGTGATCGCCGGTACTCACCGCCGCGCCGTGGGTAGCCACCTGCCGGTCAAGCATGTCGAAATCCGTGGGTTGTCCGATGTGCACAATGAAACCATCTTTGCCGGCAGGCAGAGGCTTGATCGCTCTCGCAAATTCGCCGGACACATAGCGGATCAGATTCAGTCTCGAACTATCCTGCAGCGAGGTGTTCTTGCTGTCATTTTGGGATTTGTCCTGCGCGCTCGATGGATTCTGCTGATCGCTATCAGATGTGTCATTTCCGAACAGGGGAATTTCGCCGCCGGGAAGCGTTCCTAGATTTGAACTTGCAGGCGGGCGCAGGCTATTTACCTGCGGCACATCCGCATCCGCAAACAGCAGGAACGTCAAAGCTAGGGCTAAAATCGTCATCCGTTAGGGTTCCAACCGGCGGGTGATCCCGGGCCAGTTTACCTTAACTCTTATTCTATGATGCGAAAAACTCGCTGAACAGCCAGATGCAGGGCCAGCCTTATCCTTTCGCTTAACTGTCCTAAAGGGCTATTCCCTCCTGGATTGGCAGAGGTTCCTGCACAACGGGCTTGGCTGCCTCGAGGCACGGCTTGCCTGCCCACCTGCCGCGGGCAAGCCTACGGTAGGCACCGAAGGTACCCGGAGGTTATCTTGGCTCTATTCTGGGTCAGTGGGCAGGTCATCTTAAGTCTGCATGCCTAAGGAGCGCCGACCCGCCTAAGACGCAAGCAGCACGAACGCTTGACCACGCAAAAACCTGTCAACGAGACACGACTTGAACGCCTTGGCGGTCGATCCTCACCGGAAGCACTTCAGCTCCCGCGTCTCGAATGCTGGTCTCTACTCGCTGGCGCGCATCCGGTTCAATCAGCAGCACCACGCAGCCGCCACCGCCGGCGCCGCAAACTTTGCCGGCCAGCGCGCCCTTTTTGCGCGCTCCTTCAATGACGCGATCAACTAATTTCGTCGATATGGTGGGCAAATTTCTCTTGCGAAAAAACCATTCTTCACGCATCAGGCGCCCAGCTTCGTCCCAGTCCGTGGCTTCCAACGCGACGCGCAACAGCTGCGCGACTTTGGAAATTTTCTCCATGCCGTTTTGCACCGCGAGCTTGCCGTTAATGTGCGCTTTGAAAACTTCCCAATTATTAATGCCATGCTGCCGTGGCTTGCCGGTGTAGCAGACCACAATGCGGCGTTCCAGCTCATCCAGATTCAACCGCAGCTCCACGCGATGTTCTCCGCCCGCGGGCAGCTCGATGGCTGCCGCGCCACCAAACGCCGGAGGATAGTGGTCCTGCGTGCCCGTGGGCACGCAGATCACTACCGCCTCCGCGTCGCGGCTGATATGAATCCAGTCTTCTTTACTCTTACCCGCTCCGGTGAAGCGATCCAGCGCCGCGCAGATCGCCACCGCCATGGCGCTGGAGCCACCGATTCCGGCGCCAGCTGGGGCTTCGGAGTCGGTCGTGAGAGTGAATCCTCCTGGTGGCCGAAAGAACTTCACAATTTCGGCGAGCAGTGGAAGTCGATAGCGGCCAGCTTTTGCAAGCTCAGCGAGGGAACTGAAACTCTCCGCGCGCTTGGTGTCGCGGGAGACTAGCTTGATTTGTTCATCGCCCGGCCGGTTGGTTTCTATTACGCAGGATGCGTAGCGCGAAATCGCCACGTTCACCGTTAGCGCCCCGGGATGAAAGAGGTATAGCGGCCAAATATCAAGAGTGGCTCCAGCCAGATCGACGCGGGTCGGCGCCTTGGACTCGATAATCATGTTTGTCCTTGGAAAAAAGACGACTGGTTATTTTAACGTTGCGGCGAGTTGTCGCCCCAATTTAGTTCAGTGAATGTGACGTGAATTACTTTGCGCCCGAAATACCGCGCGCGCGGAACATCAGCTGCGGGCCATCTTTTTTTGCCAGCGCCACGTTGGGCTCGAAGCAGCGCCGGCAACGCGCTTCGTAGATGCCTGTGGCGCCCACAAAAACCAGTTCTTCGCTTTCCACAAGCCGTTGCGTATGCACCGCGGGATTACCACACCGGACGCAAATAGCCAGCAACTTGGTGATCTCTTCGGCGATTGCCAGGAGCCGCGGCATGGGTTCAAACGGCCGGCCCAGATAATCGGTGTCCAGGCCCGCGACGATCACGCGCTTTCCGAGATTCGCGAGCTTGGTGCAAACGTCCACCACTTCTTCTCCCAGAAATTGCGCTTCATCGATGCCGATAACTTCAGTGCGCGGTTGCACCTTGTCCATGATTTCCGACGCCCTGGTGACGTTATCCGACGCAATGCCCAGTCCCGAGTGCGACACAATTTCATTTGCTTCATAGCGCTGGTCGATGGACGGCTTGAAGATCTGCACGCGCTGGCGTGCGAATTCGGCACGGCGCAGGCGGCGAATAAGCTCTTCGCTCTTGCCCGAGAACATCGGGCCCACTACCACTTCAATCCAACCCATGTTGCCTTTGACGATGTCCAAGCGATTAATCCTTCCGTTCAACTCTTGGTCTGATTATCTCACCAAAATAATTTCATCAAAATTTAATTGTCTACATTCAACCTGCAGCTCGCGCCACACGAAACAAATTCGCGTTGAAAAACGGCGCGAAGGCCGCAACCATAGCTATGCGAAATGCTTCGCGCCGCGTAATTAAATTATTGGAAAGCACGCCCCACGCGCCCTGGTTATCTCGAATGCCGGCCATGCCCGCAAACTTATCGATGGCGGTAGCCAGCTCCACGCCTTTGTCCAGAACTTCATGTGCAAGCGCGAGCGGCAATTCGATTCCCCCACTACGTCCAAAGTGTCCGCGCGAACCGTCGCTCACATACGCCCAGCTCTCCAGGAAAACGCGGTGGTCGCCATTTCCAGCCGAGTCCATATTTTCCCCATTGCCCTCGTGGCTTTGGGTGCTTTCCATAACTTCGAGGCCGCCCTCCAAGCCGACGAAGTATTGATAAACTGCGCCGTTCCCCGAAGCCATTCGGATCAATGCTTCGGTCCGCTGTCGCGCGCCGCGCATGGATTCCACGGAAGACAGCGGCGTGTGTCCTACGCCACTGTCAACGGCGAAACTAAATACTTCAAATTGCGCACTGGGATTGAGCTGCTCAGCACACAGTTCCAGCGCGTCGTGCACCGCATCCAACTTTGGACCGCGCGTGCTGCCGACAGCAATCAGGCTCTTGCTCATTATTTTGCCGGCTGTATAGTAAGCGATTTTTGTTCGCTTCGCGAATCACGAACTGAGGAAAAGTAAAGCGCAGCGTTTGCCTTCAGTCGAATAATTCAGGTCTGTTTGCTGAACCATATATCCTGCTCGTAGCTGTAACGTCTCGCTGCAGGAATGCCGAATTCGGTGAGCCGGTCCATCGCTTGCGTCAATCCAATGCCGCGCATGCCGGCTACGTGACTGAGTTTCTGAAAAAACATAAATGAATCAGTTCGAGCCTCGGCATTCGGAAAATGTTTTCGAAGAGCCTCCAAATCCTGGCGACCAAACATCCGTTCATTTGTGGTCCCTATGCGTTTCACAAACCAATATTTCTTGAAATTCCCGTTGGCATCCGTCCCGGACATCGCGCGATAGAAAAAAGCCAGGATAGGGTTTCGGTCGGTATTTTCGTCTTCAAAAAAACCGATGCCCCCGCGCTTCAATACTCGCCAGAACTCCGCACCGGCGGTGTCACAATTCAAGTGGTGCAGAATCGCGGATCCGTATAAAACGTCGAAATACTCATCCGGAAAATCAAGGTGATGCAGGTCCATCACCCGCGCGTCGATGGAAACCTGGTTAAAGGTCGCCATCTCCTGCGCTTTGTGGACGCCAGCCGGCGAAAGGTCGACGGCGAAAACCTCCGCGCCGGAATTCGCGGCCCTGACCGGATCTCGCCCGGAGCCACAAGAGCAGATGAGCACCCGTTTACCTGTCAAAGATGGAGCGCCGGGAATCGGAAGTTCATCGGTCACCTTGGTGGGTCGCACTTTGCGCCAAACTTCATCGAAGTGCGCCGCTTCTTTTTGGTTATCCATCCAGGCTTTTCCTCAAGAATATTTTTGGGTTCATCAGGTGGTGCATTTGTTTAGAAGCGGCAGTATATCGTAGCGCTAGCACACCGGCTCTACTGGGGATAAGTCAGGTTCAGCGGTAGGTCCTCGAAGATCGACGGGAAATCAGTCTGCTTAGCTACGAAGTGGCGCGGCATTTTCAATGAATTGCTAGATCGCAAGGCGCGAGAGCAACTGTGCGGCCGGGGATGGTTCAGACGTTGGTTTTATGGTTACCGTGGTTACCAGTCGCATTATCCTTAGCGCCGCTTTTGCCGACCATTCTGGTCATGTAGCAGACGGTGCCATACACCATGAGATGAGGTTCGGCATAGGACTTCCTGCTTAGAACACGTTCAAAATGGATTTTATTGGGAGAATCATCGTCGAACATTACCAATCGTTATATTACGGGCTTCAGACCGGCCTGACATTTTGTAACGTCTGCGGACTCTATCCGTTATGCACATTGAAATTAAAGCAAATACTCGTTGCTATAGCGCCGATTAAGATACGGAGTTACTGATATCAGGCACATTAAATACCCAGCTCGTCATGGGCATTCGGATTCTTGCGGTCAGCCGAGCGTCGAGGGATTCCAAACATAAGTGGTTGAGCTGTAACCCTCAATGTAGTAAACAGTTGCTTGCGGAAAACCTCTCCCCTTGGGGGTTGTATGGAACCTAATTTAATAGGGCCACACGTCCCATCTGTCCAACTTTTAAATGACATCATGGTGGGACTGCGAATGCGATACGCTTCGCTGAATAATATTCATTACGAAGCGGCCTGGACGGACAGTTGGTGTGACTGCCGCTGCATGCATAAACATCAAACGCTCAGCGATGCCGCCCACTGCGGCCTGCCTCGGGCTGCTGGTTGGTATGTCTTGGCAATCGAAGGTGGCGAGCTGCGAGAATTGACAGCTGCGGAAGATAAGATCGTGAATGACTTCCGATTTGCATCCTGGAAAACTAAATCTTAACAACTGCATGGCATTTTCAGTTCCTCGCCCAACGGACAATCAGAAATCGAGGGAGTTAGGCCTAACTGAACGATTCAGCAGGTTGCCATCAAAACCGGACGAATTGCTTTCTTCTTCTTCCTTCACTTCTTGTTGGTAGGCCAGAGCTCCGCCTCTCTAGCTTCAGAAGAAGGAATGTTGCACGAGTCGATTTTCGACTTCTGTTGTTTCTTCGGCCTTTGTACGTTTGACCGCCGTGCGGAGTTCTGTCCGCTTGGGCGCTTGTGGCAGGGCTGCGACCAGCCTTTGGGTGTATTCGTGTTTTGGGGAGTTAAAGATGTTTTCCGGCGTGTCACACTCCACAATCTGACCGTCCAGCAGAATGCAAACTCGATGGCAAAGCGTAGCGACGGACAAAAGGTCGTGGGAGATGTAGAGAATCGCTGTTTCCATTTCAACGTTGAGGCGAGCGAACAAATTCAGTATTTCAGATTGGGTGATGGGATCCAGAGCACTGGTGGCTTCGTCGGCAAGCAGCAGTGCCGGTCGATGCATGATAGCCATTGCGATGCACACGCGTTGCCCCTGGCCAATACTCAGTTGCGAAGGCCGCCTGCGAAGAAATTCGGCGTCGGTTGGAAGGCTGACGCTTTCCAGCGCAGCACATATGGTTCTGTATCCTTGGTCTCCAACTCCTGACGCGTGTGCTTTCCATGCTTCTTTTAGTTGCGCGCCAATGGAGATTACGGGGTTCAACGCGGTCAAGGGGCTCTGCAACACGATACTAAGTTCATTTCCTAGAATCGCTCTGCGTTCCTTTTCGGGCTGCTGCAAAATGTCCTTCCCGCGGAACAGCACCTCACCCGAAACAGAACCACCCTTCAAAGGAATAAGACCTAAAAGTGAAAGGGCCAGCGTACTCTTGCCGGAACCGCTTTGGCCTACCAGTCCCACTATCTCCTGGCGGCGTATCTGAAGTGCGATGTCCTTCAGCACGCCGATTTTATTTCGGTAATCGACAGAGATATGAACCGACAGCAATGGTTCCTCAGATTTCACTGCTTACTCCCAATCTGTTGGGTGGGATCCAGCCGCAGCGTATCGATATTCCAAAACGTCTGGGGATTCAGTGCTACTGGAGAAGCGCCGATTACTTGCGCCGATACGGCAGAGAGCGCGTTTTTATTCACCAGATAAATAAATGGCTGCTGCTCGGCAACAATCTCCTGGACCCGGTCAAATTTGGCCTTGCGAAGTTTCTCGTTGGCGAGAGAGGTTTCTTCTCGCATCAACTGGTCGATTTCTGCCTCCCATGCTGTCGCGGGAGTCTGCTGGTTGGGATTCCATTGATGGTTCTCGCCGGAGCTAAGCCAAACCGTCATTTGACTATTGGGATCAAGATCGGTGTTCACGAGCCCCAAAAGACAAGCGTCATAGTCGAAGGTGCGAGTGATCCTTTCAATCAAGGAAGGGAAATCCAGGGTCACTACTTTCACGCTAATCCCAATATCAGAGAGGTCCTGCTGAATCATCGTCGCCATTTTTTCGCGCGCGGCGTTTCCCGAATTGGTGATCAAAGTAAATTCCACACGATTACCCATGGAATCTTTCAAAGTGCCATTTTGCAGCTGGAAGCCTGCACCCGCTATCAATGCCAAGGCGGCTTTTGGATCATGCTTGGGGGCCGGCAGTTTAGCGTTGAACCAGAATTGATTGGATGGCGAAACTGGCCCAAAAGCAGGAGTGGCATAACCGGCGAAGACTACCCGGGCCAGATCCTCGCGATTGATGGCTAGCGAAACGGCACGACGGAAATCCGTTGACTGGAACCACTTTTTCTTAAAGTCCGGCAGCGTAGAGGATGCGGCCTGATTGAACCACAATTCTTCGCCATCGAGGCCGGTGCCGGCGTTTCGCGCTGCCGCGGGATTTTCCTTCTTGAGTTCATCGAATTGCTGAGCATCAACTCTATTGACGAGTTGTAGTTCGCCGCGGCGGAAACGCATCATTTCAATGTCGCGATTTCTTTGAATATCTAAACGAACCGTGTCTATATACGGCAGTTGGCGGCCCTGCGCGTCATGCCTCCAGTAATTGGGGTTTCGGCGCAGTAGAACATACGAGCCCGCTTTGTATTCCGAGACATAGTATGGCCCCAGCACGCTTTGCTCTTTCTTGGGAGACTTCGCAGAAAGAATCGCCACTTGATCAAACAATCGTTCCATGCCAGCGACCGGGGCGGGAAAAGTTACAACCGCGATGTACGGTGAGGGAGTTTTCACGACTACTGTGCCCGAGCCTGAACGGAACGCGTCGCCGGTTGCTGAATGCGTTTGCGGATCCATAAGCAGCCGCATGGTGTATGCCACGTCTTCCGACGAAAACCGAGAACCGTCGGAGAAGTAAATTCCCTTTCGCAACTGGAAGGTAATCTGGCGTCCGTCCGGAGACACTCGCCAGGATTCTGCCAAGCCGGGCTCCAGAGCCTGGGTTTGCCGGTTGACGCGAATCAGCACGCCGCCCGTCAAGTAACGGATATTTTCCGAAGCTTCGTCGTCAACGAGGAGGGGATTAAAGGTTTTGGGCTCGCCATGCAGGCAGAAATGTAACTCCGCGGGAGCTTGCGCATGCGAGGATGCGGCAAAGTTTACAGCCAAGAGCAAAATGGCAGGTCGTAGAGAGGGCCACATTACGCAGGTTCCTCCGAGGAATGTAGAATGAGCTGAAAACAAATTACCGTGATGACCAACAACAAGAGCGGAACTAGCCGCCAGGGGTTGGCGGACATCGCACCGAAATCTTCGCAGCCGCGCAACAGATTCCCCCAGGAGGGAAGTGGCTCCATAACGCCGAGCCCAAGCATGCTGAGGGTCGCTTCCGTGAGGATGAACAAAGGGATGGAAATCCAGAATTGGGCTAGAAAAATTGGGCGAAGATTGGGTATAACCTGCCGAAAAAGCAACTGCGTGTTGCTGTAGCCCGTGGCTCGCGCCAACAACATATGGTCGGACTGACGCAGATTACGTGATGCGGCGCATACCACGCGCAGCGAGGAAGGCCATCCGAGAAGGCCGAGGGTCACGAAGGTAGCTACTACCGACAGCAAGGGCGAGATGCCCAGAGGCAAAAAGGCGCGCAGTGCGATGAGTACAAAAAGCAGGGGTAACGACATCAACAGGTCGGCGCATGCCAGGATAAGACTTTCCAGCCGGCCGCCACGCAGCCCGGCAAGTCCCCCCAAAACCGCTGCAATAGCGGTAGCCAGCAACGCTGCCGCAGGTGCCAGCAATAACGACACTCGAGTTCCGTAAACTACGCGAGCGAAAAGATCCCGTCCAAGGTCGTCAGTACCCAGCAAATGAATGGTAGAAGGTGCGGCATTGGGAAGTTCCCTGAATTGTCGAGCGTAGGGGTAATGCGTGAATCCCTCCGCGAATAAAGTGCAAGCGAAGACTATTGCAAGGATGCTCCAGCTAACTCCGCGAAATACTCGCTGGATCATGATGACTTCCTCTGCCCAATAGCGTCGGCAAGGAAATTAACACCTACGGTAAGGACAGTGACGCAGAGCGTAATGCTCGTAAGCAGCGGTAGATCCCGATTCAGAGCGGCCTGCCAGGCCAATTGACCCATTCCAGGAGAATCGGAAAGGGCTTCCAGCGGAATGGCCGCACCGAATGCCATGCTCGAGGACACGCCCACAAGCGCCAGCACGGGTGCCCACACCAGTGGAATTACGTGTCGAAATAAAATTCGGTTCTCGCTGACGCCCCGAGTGCGAGCCGCGAACGCGAATGGTTGGGACTGGGCTTGAGTCAACAAGTTGTGCTGATAACGATAAAGTTTTGGAAAGGTGACCAGCGCGATTCCTAAGAACACCGGAGCGCGCCAGAAGACAAACAGCAGAGCGATCACCGCCGCAGGCAAGGCAATGAGAAATCCGGTCAGCGCCATCGCCGAGTAATTCAGCATAGCGTTCGGAAAACGAATCGCCAGTAACCCAAGGATTGACGATCCGATCCACGCAGCGAGCAACCCGAAACCCACCGTTCGTGCAGTTAGCGGCGCTCGCTCCCATAGTAGCTGCGCAACTGGTCGCTGAAGAAAGACGGAGGTGCCCAAATTTCCCCGCAACAGACCAGATACATAGCGACGGTAGTAGTGGGGCAGGGTCTCGGTCGCACCGTATTCACTCCGAATCGCATCCCTGGATTCTTGCGAAAGTCTGGAATCAAGCTCTCGTTCGTCCGCGCCGTATCCCGGGGCGAAACGGATCATGGTGGCGCACAATAGCGCTCCAAGGAGCGCCAACACCCCCAACATGGCAAATTTCCGCCCGAGTTTTACGATCCAAGTAAACATGATTAAGCCAGAACAATTATGTTAATCGAGCGATCCTATGTAGCGATTCGAAACTACGCCGGCAACAGCTGACCTCTGTGTCTGTAATGACTTTCTTTACACTCATACATGGCTCGATCCGCTTCAGAAAGCAATTCCTCGGTGGTCCTGCCATCGTCCGGATACAAAGCCGTACCCACGCTCGCGGAAACGACTTTCTTGCCACAAATCACTTCCCCAGCTTGTTCCACGGTGTTTTCTAGCCTGACTTGAAATTCCTTGGCAGATACGTCACCGAAATCCGGAAGCACCAGAACAAATTCGTCTCCACCCAAGCGGCCAACTAAATCAGACTCGCGGCACATTGCGCGTAAACTTTTAGAAATTTCCTGCAAGAGTTTGTTCCCGACCAAATGTCCGAAGTTATCGTTCACTCTTTTGAAGCCATTGAGGTCGCACATCAACACCGCGAGGGACCGCCCGCTGCGCTGACAGCGTGCCAGTTCCGCTTCCAGATGAGCGCAGATAGCTCTAGCGTTCGGTAACCCGGTGAGGAAATCCGTACTCGCTGAGTCTTCAGCGCTTTCGAAGCGCAAAGCATTCTCCATGGAAAGTCCCAGCTTCGAGCTTCCAGCGAGCAACATGCGAAGATGATCGGTTTTGAACGCTTGATGTTCCCGGCGATACAAGGCAAGAACACCAGCAACACCGGCGTGGCCGCGTAACGGAATCGCAAGCGCTGACCTCAACACCGAGACCCGCACAGGGTCATCCAAGTATTTGGATTCGGCTGCCGGGTCGCCGTTGATGATGGGCTTTTCGTGCTGTGCCACCCAACCCGCGATACCTTGACCAAGTGGTATTTCCAGCGATCGAAACAACTCGTAATCGGTTCCATGTACGTGCCGCGGTACCAGCTTTCCTTGGTCACACACGTAGAAAACGATCAAGTCGTAGGGAATCATTTCTTTCAAGCGAATAGCCACGACCGACAAGGTCTCGCGCAAGCTCAAGGAGTTGCCCAGTGTTTGGGCCAACTCAAACAACAACTGTGCTTCCTGCCGGGCGGAAACAATGGAGGCGAGAAAAGACGTGGTGCGAACTTCCGCCGCATTGGGGACGTCCCCGAACCCTGTCGAAGGCGCAATCGTTCGATTCACTTTGGTAACGACGCCAGCTTGATCAGTAGTATTGTTGGGTACACCCGCAACTTGTTCCAATTCGCGATAGCGTTTCTCAATCGCCGCCACAACGCGCGGATCGAAGCTGGTTCCAGCTTCCGAAATGACATAGTTCATCGCATCGTCAGCGGACATGGCCCGGCGGTAAGGCCGTTCGGAGGTTAGTGCATCAAAACAATCCACTACCGACAGGATTCGTGCGCCCACGGGAATGGCTTCGCCTCGTAAACCTTCCGGATATCCTTTGCCGTTCCATTTCTCGTGGTGCGATCGCACGATGGGAGTAACAGGGTAAGGAAACTGAACGCGGTCCAGTATTTCTGCCCCTACAGTAGGATGAATCTTCATTTTTTCGAATTCTTCGGCAGTTAACCGTCCAGGCTTGGCGAGAATTTGTTCGGGGACGGCAAGCTTGCCGATGTCATGCAGCAATGCCGCCGCGCGCAATGCCTCCAGCTCCGCGTCGCTGAGACCCAGGTCGCGGCCGAGCTGCATTGCGTACGCTTGCACACGTCGCAAGTGGTCGTGAGTGTTATGGTCTTTCGCCTCGATCGCAAGGGACAGGGCCTCGATGGTGCGAAGGTGCAGGTCCGCAATCTCTTCGGTATGTTTCTTCTCCTGGATCAAACGGTCTAAATAGCCTCGATACGAGCGATATATCCAATAAACGATGGGCATGACCAGGATTGCGAATTGCCATCCCATGGCATGATTGATCAGGCTGACTCCGCCGGCTACCAGAGCTCCCAATAAATAATATGGGAATGACCATAGGTAACACTCGCGCCAAACAGAAATCGGGTTTCGACCTTCGGTCATAGCGATGATTCCCGATACCGACAAGGTGTTAATAATGAAGTAAGAGGTGGACGCTGCGGCCAACAGGAAGGGCCAGCGAAGTCCGTGCTGATAAGCAAAGCTGCTGCGAAATACTAGATACGCGGCAGTGATGGAAATGGAAAGATTCGCAAAATTGAAAAGAATCTGAATGGCCCGAGGTCTTGGCTTGGATTGCCAAAAGGACTGAGCCAGGCCACCGAGACATCCCATGAGTAATGTCTCGGCGTAGGTGAGGTCGAGAATACCCACCAGGATGAACAGGAAATTGGCGGACATGGTCGCTTCAATGCCCGGAAGACGGACCTTAAGTAGCGAGGCAAACAACGCTACCCCAAAAAAACATGCAAAACGGAAAACATTCTCTGAATGCCAGTGAAGCATTGCGTACGGCAATAATGGAAGTCCGACGAATAGTTGGAGGAGAATAAACGAGACGGCGAGCCCGTCTAATTTCTCACCGTGCCTACCTGGTATTTTCCAAATGTCCTGATACCAGTTCGGTCCGAAAGTAAAAGCAGCCCCGAATGAAGAATACCAACGGGGACGTCGTCTGTCGGCTATCTCTTCATGGTGCCGCGCAGGACCGAACCGGTCCGGCCCAGTTTTAATGGCATCTTCCGACATTATTCCTTCATTTCGTGAATCGGATTCGTCCTAACACCAATAGTGTGTGAGCAGTGGGGTTTAACGCCTATAGTACGAGCTCAGGGATTTGTCCGAATGTGAACTCCCCGAAACGACACAAAAAACAGGTGCTTCTGATCACCAAGTCCGCCGGTTGAAACTGGCTGTACGTTGGTACTAGTCCCCTCCCCCTCCTGTACCATCGACCGCTTTTGCTGTGCGTTCTATAACAATTACAGATTGCGACGACGACTCTTGCGTCAGGCCCATCCCGGAACGTTGCGCCAGGAGAGACAGAGCAAATGGCTTCCAACCCAGCTAATCCGTCCCAGAAAACCAGCAGTTTCCTGAAGACTACTACGTGGGGCACGCTGATTGCCTCGTCAGTGGTCCTAGCTGTATTCGGCCTGAACGGAAGCCTTTCCTCAAAGCCCGGAAGGCACACGGGGCTCAGCGAGAGCCGTCCCACTACTCAACCCCTCTCTATCTCGGCCTCCAACTCGCCCCGCAAGGCGACCACCTTTGAAGCTGCCCTCAGCCAGCTCGCGCACTTGAACCCTTTCTCGGGCTCCCGGACGAGTGGCACAGACACTCCTGGTGTTTCTACAGCGAGTGGCTCGGTGCTATCCGCTGCGCTAAATAACGGTTCGTCGCAACCTGCCAATGCGAGGTCGGAATCTTCATTTGGCGGCTCTTCCATGGGAGCTCAAGATCCTCAGGCAGTGATCGCGGCCAAGCTGGCCCCGGACCTCAAAACCGCTGACCCTGGGAAAGCTCTGGACGTCATCGTTCAGTTCAAAAACGCTTCCTCTACTACGGACCTTACCGCGGACGGAGCCACTGTAAAGCGCGATCTGTCGGTTATTCATGGCCAGTTAGTGAACGTCAAGGGCAGCGATTTGAGCAACCTGGCGGCTCATTCCGAGGTGCTGTACATCTCTCCGAACCGTGCCGTGCATGGTGCAATGGACAAGGTCGTTACTGCCGTGAATGACGATCTGGCCTATGCCAACGGGTGGGACGGTACCGGAGTCGGCGTCGCCGTCATCGATAGCGGCGTGACCACCAACGACGACAACAATTCCGACGGCAACAACGCTCCTAGCCGCGTTGTTTTTAGCCAAAGCTTCGTTTCTAACGATACGACCGTCGACGACGCTTATGGTCACGGCACTACAGTGTCCGAAATCCTTGCTGGAAACGGCTTCGATTCAACCACTGCCAGCTATCCGGGCTTCTACCGCGGCATAGCACCGGAAGCACAAATCGTCAGCCTCCGGGTCCTGGATGGCACTGGTGCCGGAAACGATAGCGAAGTTATTTCCGCCATTCAATTGGCCATTTCACTACAAAGTACTTACAACATCCGGGTAATCAACCTGTCGTTATCCCGGGGCGTCTACGAAAGCTACACCTTGGATCCTCTTTGCCAGGCAGTCGAGTCGGCATGGAATGCTGGAATCGTCGTGGTTGCTGCAGCAGGCAATATGGGCCAGTACAACGGAGCTGGCACCAACGGATATGCCACCATCGGTGCGCCTGGTAACGATCCCTACATCATTACCGTTGGCGCCACGAATACTCACGGCAGCGGGCAGCAGACTTCGCAGACCATGACCAGCTACAGCTCGAAGGGACCAACAACCTTCGACCACATCGTCAAACCAGACCTCGTCGCTCCCGGCAACCAAGTGGTAACCCACATGGCCGGTTCTAACAGCACTCTCATCTCTGAATATCCTGCGTTGGCCGTCTATCCGTGCAGCAGTAGTGCAGGCTGTGGCCCGCAATCAGGCAATGCCCAGTACATGCGCATGAGCGGCACCAGCATGGCTACCCCGGTGGTCAGCGGGGTTGCCGCACTTCTGGTACAGCAAAATCCAACGATCACTCCCGATCAAGTCAAAGCTCGTTTGATGAAGACAGCTTGGAAGGGCTTTTCCCCAATCACCACCGCCACCGATCTATCCTCTGGCGCCGTCTACACCATCAATCAAGACATTTTTACGATAGGTTCCGGTTCGGTGGATGCGGCCGCAGCACTAGCCAGCACCGATCTAGCTCCCGCGACACCAGGCGCGGCGAAATCGCCCACTGCAGTATTTGACTCAGTGTCCAACACAGTCTCTATCGTTGGCGATCCCAACACCGTTTGGGGTAACTCCGCGGTGTGGGGTAATTCCATTGTGTGGGGCAACTCCGTAGTCTGGGGTAATTCTGTGGTCTGGGGCAACTCAGTTGTCTGGGGCAACTCAGTCGTCTGGGGCAACTCAGTCGTCTGGGGTAACTCGGTCGTATGGGGTAACTCGGTAGTGTGGGGCAACTAAACCAGCCGGGATTCCTGATATCACGCGGCATTCTATCGAAACAGGCGTATCCGGAATCAATTTATCGTAACCGCAATGACGCTGGGCATAGAATTCGCTGCAGTGTGGCGTTACCGCCGTCGAGGAATCTCCCGATTCTTATCTGACGGCCACTCAGGACAATTGGGCGGTTGAGGGCAATTCAACGCAATTCATGCCTCGGATCCCAAGAACTGGAGTGCGCGGCCTGCAGGCCAGCTCATGACCTGAGATCCATCGCGATTATTTCCAAAGTGCAAATTTTCCGGCGCACTGCCCTGCAATCTGTGAAGCATATTTCCGCTTGGGAATCAAACACACTTCAGCGGCGATTGGAGTTTCGCCAAGTGCGGACTGCCCGTAAGGAAGGATAACGATGGTGCGCCTAAACTGGTAAGTGAGCGGGTTATAACTTGGCAACCAGTGCTGATCTTGTTGAAAATCAAACCCGGACTTGGATGCCGCGCCAGGCGACTTGCAAACAATCCGGTTCTTGAAAACCAGGCCTGTCGCTTTCGTTCGTTTTCTAGATATTTAACCATCGCGTCAGATGATGCCTCCGAACTTTCGACACAATTCGGCGGGAGAGAAATCGCGACGTCCTTATCTGAAATTGCCAGCAAGTCCGCGCATCTGAAATCCGGCGGAGAATGGGGAATGAAATTCCAGAAAATTACCACTAGAAGCAGCGCTCCGACGAAGGGTCCGCCGAGGAGACGCAAATGCGCCGGACGTACAGCGGGTGCGGTGGACACAGTTGTCCTATCTGAATTCAATCGCGCATGTTATTTCGAAATTATGGAGCGGCCTATCGGAATCGAACCGACACCTGAACCTTGGCAAGGTTCCGTACTACCACTATACTAAGGCCGCTCAAGGACTCTTCCTTATATAACATGGGGAGCTAAGCGCGACAAGTATTCCCGCCGGTTGCGCTTCCATGCAACAGCAATTCAAAGAAAATTCCGATCGCTTAGGAAACCTGCGTGATGCGCGCGGTCTTCACCACCGGCGAACGCTTTTGGCGGTCGGCGAAGCGCGTGGCTTTATCCTTATCGGTGTATACGCGCCCAAATTTTTCGCCGTCAGCGTAAGACACGGTGACCAGCCAGTGATGATGCTTGCGACGGCGGTCTTTATTGAAGTTGGCTTTGTCAGTTTTTGCGGAGTTCTTGGAGGTGCCTTTTGTCACGGTGCGTTCCTGTTCTTAGCGGCAGTGATGCGAACTATCGCAAACAAAAGGGGCATGCGCAAGTGGCACGTGAGGTAGTAACGGATTTTCATTAAAACGCATGAACGTGGAACCGATCAGATTCCCAGTTGCCGAACCTAATCGGAGTGGGGGCAATGTTTGCGAAAGAGTCACGGTTCCTGCCTCAGCTAACTTTCTCGCATTTCTAACGTTACGGCCTCCCCGGACATCGAATAATGTGAGGCAATTCAACAATCCTGTACCTTGGTACAGCTGTAATGGGCATGTCAAGAGAAGGTTAAAAGTTGTGAATCATGAAACATTCCAGGAGTTTTTACGTCTTACTAGGTGAGCAGCACGGTAAGCTGAATCAGTGGATAAGAATATGATCTCGACAACAAAACGTCCCCCGTTAGTACAAGACCTGCGGAATCATTCCGCGGAGCAACTAAGCGAATTGCGCCTGCTGTTAGAGAATGGCGCTCCGACCAAGGCCGATCCTCGCCGCCCTGGTTTTTATGAGCTACAAGGGCTGCAAAATGTATTTTACGTTTTCAAATACCCCACCGGCGCAAAGGTTCTTTTGCTTGGGGTGTGGGAACGCGACCCGGTCGCGGAAATGGTGGACGCCAACTGCTGCTGTTCCGCGTAACTATCCTCTAAAGCTTTGCCAGAGCCGTTTGCTATCTTGCGGCTCTTTTTATTTGGCGTCCAATTTCAAAGCGGCAGAGTTGATGCAGTAGCGCAAGCCAGTCGGAGTCGGACCATCATCGAACACGTGTCCGAGATGGGCTTCACACTTGCTGCACTTTACTTCGGTGCGAGCCATTCCATGACTGCGGTCGGTTTCGGTTTCCACGGCCTGTTTATCCGCTGGAGCGTAAAAGCTGGGCCAGCCGGAGCCGGAATGGAACTTCGTCTCGGATGTGAATAATGGCTGGCCGCAACAAACACACTTGTACGTGCCGGGATCCTCGTTGTCGGCGTACTCGCCTGTAAAGGGCGGTTCCGTGCCTTTCTGGCGGGTTACGTGATACTGGTTTTGCGTAAGTTGCTTTTTCCAGTCTTTTTCGTCCTTACGTATCTTCTCTTCCATGAAAATCTCCTGACTTTTAAGCGGTTTCTCATTAGATTCATCCGCCGGGGTTAATGTTTCATGCTCCCAGGGGATGGCCGCGCATAGCTGTTTCACCGCTGAAACTATACATTGACAGGCCGTAGAAGATTCCTTATCGTTGATTTTCTTACATGAACACAACGCTCACTGCTCAGACGCATAGCCACCATCATCATCACGGCCTAGCGCCGCGTCTGCTGGGGTGCGTATAGCGATTCGCTAATCAAAGCACTCATCGGCCCGCTGGCGCAGAAAAGCCCAGCGGGTTTTTTGTTTTTGGGAGCAGTTTTGGAAAGGCGGCAAGGTGAAGATTGCATTCGAAAAATATAACGGGCTGGTGCCGGCGATTGTTCAGGACCATGCCACCGGAGAGGTCCTGATGCTCGGCTTCATGAATGAAGAGGCGCTCGCGGAGACGCAACGGACGGGGCAGACGGTTTTCTTCAGCCGTTCCCGGAACAGGCTTTGGAGAAAGGGCGAGTCCAGCGGCCACCTGCTGAAGGTGCTGGAGTTGCGTGTCGATTGCGATTCGGACACGCTGCTGCTTCGCGTGCAGGCCATCGGCCCGGGAGTATGCCATGAAGGCTATCGAAGCTGTTTTTTTCGCAAGCTGGAAAATGACGGCACTGCAACGGTAACGGAGGATCGCGCGTTCGACCCTTTGAAAATCTATGACTCGAGTTCGCAATCATGAATCAGCTCAAGCTTGGAATCCCGAAGGGGAGCTTGCAGGACGCTACGATCGATTTATTCGCGCGGGCGGGCTGGAGGATCTCGCTGAGTGCGAGAAGTTATGTGCCGTCCATCGACGATCCGGAAATTGAATGCCTGATGGTGCGCGCGCAAGAGATGGCGCGCTATGTGGAAACCGGGGCGCTGGATGCGGGGATCACAGGGCACGACTGGGTAGTGGAAACGGAGGCCAACGTGGATGAGTTGGCCGAGTTGGTTTACGCCAAGCAGCGGCTGGCGCGCGTGCGGTGGGTGCTTGCGGTGCCAGAGGATTCGGGGATACGGCAGCCATCGGACCTGTCAGGAAAAATTATTGCGACCGAAGTGGTGAAGACTACCGAAAAATATCTGGCTCGTCATGGCGTCAAGGCACGGGTGGAATTTTCGTGGGGCGCTACGGAAGTAAAAGTGCCCCGGCTTGCCGACGCCATCGTGGAGGTCACGGAAACGGGCGCGTCGTTGCGGGCCAATCGCTTGAGAATCGTGGACACGGTGCTGGAATCGGCTACCGTTTTCATTATGAACCGCGAAGCGGCGGTGACTTCCTGGAAACGCGAAAAAGCGGAAAACTTAATTCTCATGCTGCAGGGCGCGATCGACGCCACCAACAAAGTGGGGTTGATGCTGAATGTACGGCGAAAACATCTCGACGCCGTGCTCGCGGTGCTGCCGGCGCTGAAGAATCCGACCATCTCGACGTTGAGCGATCCGGACTGGGTGGCGGTCAATACCATTATTGAAGAAGCGGTGGTGCGCCAGATTTTGCCAAAGCTTAAGGCTGCGAAAGCCCAGGGGATCGTCGAGTATCCCTTGAACAAGATCGTGCTCTGATGAGAATCCTCAAACTCACGAAAAATGTAGAACGCGCGCTGTTGGGCAGGCGGCGGATGCGAGATGAAAAAGCGCACTGCGTTGCGGCACGCATTGTTGCTGACGTGCGAAAGCGTGGCGATGCAGCGATTCGCGACTGGACTAAAAAATTTGATGGCGTGGACTTGCACGTGGGCATGTGGGTTTCTTCTCGCGAAATCGAAGAAGCGGCTAATGGTGTTGCCAAAGAGACGCGGCTGGCTATTGAGCATGCGACTCGCAATATTCGCATCGTTGCTGAGCGCCAATTACCGCATGAATGGACGCTGGAGGTGGAACAGGGCGTAAATATCAGCCAGGTTGTCCGGCCTATCGAAGCCGTCGGTTGTTACGTGCCTGGAGGGCGCTTTTCACTGCTGTCTACTTTGCTGATGACCGTGATTCCGGCCCAGGTGGCAGGCGTGAGGCGCGTTGTCGTCGTTTCTCCGAAACCAAACGCCGAACTGTTGGCGGCAGCGGCGATGCTGGGTGTTACGCGCATCGCGCGGATTGGCGGCGCACAAGCAATTGCCGCGCTGGCTTACGGAACGAAGAGTATCGCGGCGGTAGACAAAATTTTTGGGCCGGGGAATCGCTTTGTTACCGCGGCGAAGCAACTAGTAAGCGGCGATTGCGCGATCGATCTTCCAGCGGGTCCAACAGAGGCGATTGTGCTGGCGGATGATGCGGAGCCCGCGTGGATAGCAGCTGATTTGTTGGCCCAGGCGGAGCACGCGCCTGACGCTGGAAGTTTCCTGGTCACTACTTCTCGCGATTTCGCGGTTCGAGTTGAAAGGGAGATTAGGAAGCAGCTACGTGCACTGCCGAAAACGAATCCTGCGCAACAGTCTTCGGTGCGGAGTGGCGCGATTTTGTTGGCGTCTTCGCTGGAGCAGGTGTGTGAGTTCGTCAATCGGTTTGCGCCGGAGCACTTGAGCTTGCCGCAAGACGCCGATGACTTGCTGGTTAGGATTCATGCCAGCGGAACTGTTTTTCTCGGGCCCTGGAGCGCGCAGCCATTTGGGGATTATGCCAGCGGGAGCAATCACGTTTTGCCTACAGCCGGCTGGGCGCGGGCGCGGGGCGGCCTCAGTACGGCGGACTTCGTGAAATGCATCAGCGTGCAGCACATCAGTGAGGTGGGATTTGCGCGACTGTCGCGGGACGTTCAAATTCTGGCGCGAATCGAAGGATTAATTGCGCACGCAAATGCTGTCGAGGCGCGCCGGTGAGAGTGCGGCTGCCGGTTCGCAAAGCCATCTTACAACGAAAGACCTATGAGGCGCCCGCGGAAGGCCGGCTAAATAAAATGCGGCTGGACTTCAATGAGAATACGTCGGGGTGCGGGCCGGCGGTGCTGCGCGCCCTAAGGAAACTCACGCCTCAGGAAGTGGCCATGTATCCGGAATATGCTGCGCCCACGCGACGCATCGCGGCCTACTTCGGAATTGCGGAGCATGAACTGTTGCTTACGAACGGTGGAGACGACGCGTTGCGCGTATTTTTCGATGCGTTTGTTGAACCCAGCAGCCGCGTCTTGATTTGCGAACCGACATTTCCAATGTACCGGTACTACGCGGAGATTGCGGGGGCTCGGATTGAAACTCTGCGCTATGGCAGCGAGATGGAGTTCCCACTGCATGATTTCGTCTCTGCGTTGCGAAAAAAAACCGCCGTCGTGTTTATTGCTAACCCAAATAATCCGACGGGAACGCTTTTGCCGCGAGCCGCTATCCAAAAACTCTTGCTTGCGGCAACCAGTACCGTGGTGGTGATCGACGAAGCCTATGCGGAATTTTCCGGGGTGACGGTACTGCCGTGGATTCGTAAATATCCGAACTTGTTTGTGACTCGCACCTTTTCGAAGGCCGCGGGGCTTGCCGGGTTGAGGTTAGGCGCCGCGATGGCTTGTCGAGAATCGCTTGCCCTGCTACGCCGGGCTATGCCTCCGTTTCCCGTCAATGTAGCAGCCTTGGCTGCGGCGGAAGCGGCAGTGCAGGAGCGCAGCTCGATACGAAACTACGTGAAACAAACGCGAGAAATTCGCGAATGGTTCGCTGGGGAATTGGTACGGCTGGGAGTCAGGACTTTTCCCAGCGCGGGAAATTTTCTGCTCGCTGATTTTGCCGTGCAGGGTCCGGCGCTGTTTAAGAAATTGGCCAGTCAAGGCATTTTGGTGCGGGAGCGATCGAAGGATATTGGCCCGGGATTTGTGCGCGTCAGCATCGGCACCGCGGCCGAAATGAAACGGCTCGTCAAAGTAATTCAAAGCGAATTACAGGTAATTCAAGAAGAACCACAACCGAAGTTTCGAAGAGAAAGAAATTAACGATGCCTCGCGCAGCCACGATTTATCGCAAGACCAACGAAACCGAGGTGCGAGTGAAATTGAATCTCGACGGCCGCGGCAAAGCACGAATTTCAACGGGCATCCGTTTTTTCGATCACATGCTGGAACTTCTGACGCGCCACGGCGGCTTGGATTTGCAGCTTTCGGCTAAAGGCGACCTGGACGTAGATCAACATCACACCGTCGAAGATGTTGGAATCGCTCTCGGAGAAGCGGTGCTAAAGGCGTTGGGAAACAAACATGGCATTCTTCGCGCTGGATATTTTGTGATGCCGATGGATGAGTCGCTGGCAGTGGCGGCGATCGATCTTAGCGGCCGGCCGCACTGCGTGCTGGACTTGAAAATTCAAGTTTCTTCGGTGGGGGATCTGCAAACCGAGCTGATCGAAGATTTTTTTCAAGGATTCGCGCAAGCCGCACGCGCGAATGTGCATTTACGCGCGCTGTATGGACGATCTTCACATCATCAGGTGGAAGCAGTGTTCAAGGTGTTCGCACGGGCTTTGCGGTTTGCGGTGACACGAGACAAGCGGCTGCGCGGCGTGTTGCCCAGCACTAAAGGGTTGTTATGAATATTTCTCTGCTCGATTACGGTGCGGGGAATTTGCCTTCCGTGGAGCGCGCTTTGCAGCGACTGGGAGTGCAGATCGAAAGAGTCTCTACATCCGCCGGTGTAGCAAAAGCTGCTGCTCTTATTCTTCCGGGAGTTGGCCATTATGGGGCGTTGCTACGCGCGCTTGACCGGGATGGGCTGCGCGAATCGCTGATTGCCACGATTGAGCGCGGCGTTCCGTTTTTAGGAATTTGCTTGGGGTTGCAAGCGCTGTTTGAAAACAGCGAAGAAGCTCCCGATTTGCACGGATTGGAAATTTTGTCCGGGTCGGTGCGCGTTCTGAATGGTGCGGTGAAATTGCCGCACATGGGTTGGGATCAGTTGCAGGCCAAAGCTGGATCGCGATTGCTGGAAGGAATTGATTCGGAGGCTTATTTTTATTTTGCGCACTCCTACGCTGTGCCATATCGCGCCGAAAAGCCGGGACTGAAAACTCGAGCAACGTGTTCGTATGGCGGCGAATTCGTTGCGGTGACGGAAACAGAAAACATCTTCGCGGTGCAATTCCACCCGGAAAAGAGCGGTGACGCCGGCCAGCGGGTGCTCGAGAATTTTCTGCGGATCGCGGCATGAGTTTGGCGCACAGAATTATTCCCTGTTTGGATACCGACGGCGAGCGCGTAGTGAAGGGCGTGAACTTTGTGGCGTTGCGTGACGCGGGGGATCCAGTGGCGCTGGCGCGACGCTACAACGCGGAGGGCGCGGATGAGCTGGTGGTTCTAGACATAGCTGCGTCCCGAGATCGACGCCCCACATTTCTGGAAACAATTCGCAAGGTTGCAGTTGAATTGGCGATTCCGCTGACGGCTGGGGGTGGCATTCGAGCGCTGGATGACGCACGCGCGGTGGTCCGCGCTGGTGCGGACAAAGTGACCGTGAACACTGCCGCAGTCTTGCGGCCGGAATTGATTTCTGAATTGTCGGAGGAGTTTGGCTCGCAAGCAGTGGTTTTGGCGATCGATGCAAAATGGGATGGCGACCGTTGGCGTGTAATGACAACTGGCGGGCGGGTATCCACTGATCTGGATGCCCTCTCCTGGGCTGCAAAGGGGGCCCGACTTGGCGCAGGCGAAATTCTGCTGACCTCGATGGACCGCGATGGAACACAAAGTGGTTTCGACGTGGCCCTCACGGCTGCGATATCGAAAAAAGTTATGGTGCCGGTGATTGCCTCCGGCGGGGCCAGATGGCCGCAACATTTCGCAGAGATTTTTTGCGAAGGGGCGGCGGACGCGGCATTGGCAGCCTCAATTTTTCATGACGAAATTCAAAGCATTCGCTCGCTCAAGGAGTTTCTAGCCGATCAGAAAATCCAGGTTCGGTTGCCGTGTTGATTCCCTGCATCGATCTACAAAATGGGATGGCCGTGCAATTGATTCATGGGCGTAAACGAGAACTGGCGATAATCGACGTGCTGGGCGTGCTTGAGAAATTTAAAGATTACGAGTGGCTGCACATCATCGATTTGGACGCGGCGATGGGGAAAACTTCCAACGCAAAGCTGGCGCAAAAACTGTGTTTTACGGCTCGCTCGCGTTATGGGATTAAAGTCCGGATCGGCGGAGGAATTCGGACCGTGGCACGCGCGGTTAAGGTCGCGGCGTGGAAACCGGAGCAAATCATCATCGGCAGCGCCGTGTTCCATGAAGGAAAATTGAACCTGCCATTTCTGAAGCGATTGGTAAAGCAAGTTGACCCCAGCAGGATCATGATCGCTCTGGATACCGCTGAAGGTCATATAACGACTCAGGGCTGGCGGCGTATGATCAAACTCCGGCCCGAAGACGTTATGGCTCAGTTGCAGCCATACTCTGCCGCGTTTCTTTGTACTGATGTCGATCGCGAAGGCACCATGAGCGGCGCCAATTTGAAATGGTTTCGAAGCCTGCGAATCGCTACCGACCATCCGGTGATTGCGGCGGGCGGAATTAAAACCAGGCGCGAAGTCTCCACGCTAGAAAAAATCGGCATGGACGCGGCGGTGGGTATGGCGATGTACAAAAATATATTGCGTTAAAGCGCAGTTGTTCTTCTTGCGCAAACGACGGTGGACATATGTTGTTCAGTTTTTAGTGGAAGGGATTTTCGGGCGGAGGCGCCCAGCACCTTGCAGCCTTCAGGGCTTAAAAGCCCCGGCGCGTTTGCTGTCGTTAATGTCGCGGCTAAAGCCGCGACCTACAAAGCTAATCTGCCGGAGGCAGTGATGAAGCTCGCCGAAATTTTTTGGAGAACAGATTAACGCATATACGCGTCGGTAATATATTGCTGCACCATGCGTTGAGTGTTGAAGAAAGAACCGTTGATCGCGATGGCGTGTTGCATGACGCTCAGATAACGGTAGCGCTCGTTATAAAACATCGGAATGATTATGCTGTCCAACTTGGTGTAAAGCGATTCGGCGTCGGCTTTGTTGTCAGTGACAAGATCGGGCGTGGCACGACGCACCTCCCCGATGGACCAGCCGGTTACGCCTTCGATGTGACCTTCCGACCACCAGCCATCCAGAATGCTGAGGCTGGGCACGCCATTCAGCGCGGCCTTCATGCCGCTCGTTCCGGAAGCTTCCAGCGGAAATTGCGGAGTGTTGAGCCACAGGTCGACGCCCGCGGTAATCTTCCCGCCCAAATCCATGTTGTAGTCATCGAGAAACACGACCGGCACCGCTTTGCGCAAAGCTTTCTTGGCTTGAAAGATATGTTTGATGATGGATTTTCCGCCTGCATCGTGGGGATGCGCTTTGCCGGCGTAAACAATTTGAAACGGTCCGGAATTTTTTGCGATCTGCCGCAGGCGATCCAGGTCGGCGAGAATCAGATCGGCGCGCTTGTAGCCGGTGGCGCGACGAGCAAATCCGATTGTGAATCTTCCGGGGTCAAATTTGATGCCGGTTTTCTGCCGCACCACTTCCAGCAATTCATGCTTAGCGAGCAGATGAGCGGTCCAGACTTCTTCCGGCGGAAGACCGAGCGCGCCGCGGAGGCTGTAGTTGTCTTCCAGCCAGGTGGGAATGTAACGATCAAAAATTTCGCGAAATGCGGGAGCGGTCCAGGTGCCTGCATGGACTCCGTTGGTAATCGCTTCGATGGGCACGCCAGGAAACATTTGCCGCGACGTCTCGCCGTGCTGCTTAGCGACACCGTTCACGTATTTGCTCAGACTGAGCGCGAGATACGTCATGTTCAGGGAGGCGCCAGCGCGCGCAGCTTGCGGCAAGTCTGGAAACGCCTGCTCAGCCTGAAGCACACGCTTCACGAGATCGGCTGCCGAAGCATCTTTCAAATCGAAAAGACTAGTCTGACTGGGAAATGCCCGAGTGAGGTACTCCATCGGAAAGCGGTCGTGACCGGCGGGAACAGGCGTGTGTGTAGTGAACACACATTTACAGCGAACTTTTTCAATGTCCTCGGCGCGAATGGTGGTGCGTCCTGCTTTGGCGGCCTCGGCCTCAAGAAGTTCCAGCGACAGCAGCGCAGCGTGGCCTTCGTTCATGTGATAACGCGTGAGGCCATCGTGGCCCAAGGCTCGAAGCATGCGAACACCGCCGATGCCCAGAATAACTTCCTGGCAAAGACGGTAGTAGGGATCGCCACCATATAAAGTTCCCGTGAGCGCGCGATCCGGGGGGGCATTGGAAGGCAAATCGGCATCCAGAAAATAAATCGGGACTTCATATCCGCGCACGCCGATGGCGGCATAGCGCCAGCAGCGAAGCTCCACGCGCCGGTCCTCAAGAGGGATGGTTACACGCGGTGATTCTTCGTGCAGGAAATCCTCGACGCGCCATTCCACCGGTTCTTCGGTTTGCGTGCCGTCCTCGGCTAGCCGCTGAGAAAAATATCCTTTGCGATAAAGCAGCGAGACCGCGACCATCGGCAAGCGCAGATCAGCCGCAGCGCGGATGGTATCTCCCGCGAGAACACCGAGTCCGCCGCTGTAAGTCGGCATGGAATTCTCAAGCGCAATCTCCATGGAAAAATACGCAACTAATCGATCTTTAACGCACTCCATTCGATTCCTTCTACGCCACTGCGAAGATTAACGATTATTTAGGTAGAAAAGCCCGCGTTGTCGTGCTTCTCATTGTCGGGGAATCCGTGCGGGCAGGCAAGCGGTTGCGGGATAAATCTGCGCGGGTGTTGCATGGAAATTATGATCCCGAGTTAGTTGACTCTAATTATCTCGATAACTTTGCAAGCGCTGCCGTCTCCTTCGTGGTATAGCCCAGATCTTGGAGGATCTGGTTGGTATGTTCGCCCAAAAAGGGCGGGGCGAGTCGGTAAGTTACCGGAGTATCCGATAAACGCATCGGATTGGCGATGTTCTTAACAATTCCTAAAACCGGGTGTTCCAGCTGCACGACGAGCCCTCGTGCTTTGGCCTGGACATCGTTGAGAGCCTCCGAGACACCGTTGATTTTCGCGGCAGGAATGGCGGCGGTCGCGAAACGCTCGAGCCATTCGGAGGCGGAATTTTTGCTGAACGCTTTTTGCAGGATGGGAATCAACTCTGACCTATGCTTGATGCGCTCCGAATTGGTCCTAAATCTTGAGTCACAGCGCAGATCCGTCTCGGTATCGATGATGGCGGTGAATTTCTGCCACAGCAGCTCAGTGCCGACACCGATCACAAAATAAACGCCGTCGCTGCCGCTGAACATTTCGTACGGGACGATGTTGGGATGCGCATTTCCCCAGCGGCGAGGCGTAACGCCCGCGTTCAAGAAACTGCTCCCGGCATTTGCCAGCCAAGTCAGTTGAGAATCGAAGAGCGCCATGTCGAGGAATTGTCCTTGCCCGGTTTTCTCCCGGGCAAAAAGCGCGGCCAGGATGCCCATGGCGGCATAAATACCGCAGGTCATATCTGCGATGGCGATGGGATAGCGCATAGGCCCGGAATTTTCGTCGCCGGTGAAGCTCATGAGCCCCGCTTCAGCTTGTGCGAGGATGTCGTAGCCCGGCGAGCCTGCTTTCGCGCCGGAAAAACCGTATCCACTGATACTGCAATAAATCAGTTTCGGATGACGCTCGCGCAGAGTTGGCGCGTCGAGCTTTCGTTTCTGCAATGATTCCAAAGACGGCTGATTGGTGATGAAAATATCCGCGGTAGCAATCAATTTATGGAGCGCTTCAAGTCCGTTCGGTTGGTTGTAATCGAGCACGACGGAGCGCTTGTTGCGATTGGTAGACAAAAAATAGGCCGACATCTCGCCGACAAATGGCGGGCCCCATCCACGAGCCTGATCGCCAATTCCCGGACGCTCCACTTTAATTACGTCAGCTCCCAGATCGCCAAGCAGCATGGCGCAGTAAGGCCCGGCGAGCGCCTCGGTCATTTCTATAACGCGAACACCATCCAGAACATTTTTCACGAAGGGGATTATAGCTGAGACCGTTTTCGATCGGTTGTGGATGATTAGGAGTTTCGTCTTGACCTTCCCGTATTCGAAACGTTAGCCTTACGCACAATTCGTTCGGAAGGGGTTAGTTCTGCCGCAACAAAGAAGCTGGTTTTCTTCATCCGCTGTCCTCGCGCGCGCCGATTGTGCTGTTACTGCCAGAGTGGCGGCGCGTTTCGCGTTCATTGCTTTAGTTATTTTTGCCTGCGCGGTATTCGAGACTTCCGGTCAGGCGTCCACGCGCAAGATTATTTTTGATACCGACCCTGGAACCGACGATGCCATGGCGCTTATGCTGGCGCTGAATTCGCCGGAACTGGACGTTCGCGCGATTACGGTGGTGCCGGGCAACGTTACCGCAGAGCAGGGTTTAGAAAACGCGCTGCGCATGGTTTCATTGGCCAATCGGTGCGATATCCCGGTTGCGGGAGGCGCGCGGCACCCGCTGTTTCAGAAATTAATCACCGCGGAGTTCTGGCATGGGAAAAATGGCCTGGCTAATATCGAATTGCCGCGAAGCAAATGCAGAGCGGACCCACGTTTCGGTCCCGATCTGATCATTGAATTAATTCATGCGTCGCCGCATGAGATCACGCTAGTGCCGGTTGGACCGCTGACCAATATCGCGTTAGCGGTAGAAAAAGATCCCTCCATTGTTCCGCTGATTAAGGAAGTAATCCTGATGGGCGGCTCGATCAAAGGCGGAAATGTAAACGCCGCCGCGGAAGCTAACATCTACAACGATCCGGAAGCGGCACAAATTGTTTTTCAGGCCGGCTGGCCACTTACGATGGTGGGCCTGGATGTTGGCGACAAAACGCTGCTCGGCCATAGGCAATTGGATCAATTAGCCAGCACCCACGGGCCGGTGAACGATTTTATTTACGGAGTGACGAAATTTCTGGTGGAGCTTTCTGAAAAATTCGGCGATAGCGGTACGCCGATGTACGATCCGCTGGCGGTTGGGGTGGCCATTGACTCGACGCTGGTCACCGCACCTGCGATGCATGTGGATGTTGAAACCCGAGGCGAATTCACTCGTGGAGAAACCGTTGCCAATCGCCGCAATGAAGTTGAACGCAACGTACTGCATGGGGACCGCTACATTATCGAAGGCGTTGACAAAGTGCAGCCCAACGCCAAAGTGTGCGTCGAAGTACAGGCCGACCGTTTTTTGCAACTCTTTGTTTCACGCATTCAGGGCAAGTGACTCGCTGTCTAGGTGAACGCGATCGTGGCCACTGCACGCGGGTGGGACTCCATTTCTAAATGAAATCAGGAATCAGGGAAAGACGGCACTTCCTTACCGGTTTGGCAGGAACGTTGGCGATTTTGCCGCTGGCTCGCCCCTTGGCCGCGTACTTGATAACAAGTTCAAATACTCTTGCGAAGGAAAATCCTGTGCGCTGGCCCACTTTGAGCGGTAGCCCGGTTCTGGATAGCTTACGACCGGTCATTGAAAATTCTCGCGACGTCCGCACCAATATCGGCAAGATTATCGAGGTCGCCGGGTGGATGGGATATGAAGAATTGCCCCTTCCGGAATTCACGCTTCCATTTGGCGTCGGCGCCGGCAACGCAAACGAAGCGATCGATTTTGTTCTGGTGGCGGATTCTATCGATACGGCGTTCACCGATTTCTCCTCGCACGAAAAATTTCAAGTGGATTTCGCCGGGCAGCATTGGTCGGACTCGGATGCGGAGTTCGCTTGCCTCAAGCGTGCGCTAGACGCGGGCAAACCGATTCTCGACGGCAAATACCTGGCTAAAATTTCGCGCACAGAGCTTGATGAGATTTTCGCCGGCAACATAAAGATGCCCATGCTGGACGAAAAACTTGCAGTGCTGCATCAAGTCGGCGCGGTATTGGCTGAAAAATACGATGGGCGCTTTCACAAATTCGTGCAGGCTTGCTCGCCGCGACTTTATGACCGCGGAAACGGGCTCATCGAACGAATGGTAAAGGAATTTCCACGCTTCAATGACGTGAGCGAATTTGAGGGGCACGAAATAAAATTTTACAAATTGGCGCAGCTAGGCGTGTGGATGCTGTATTCAACGCTGCACAAGTCCGGCAAATTTCGACTGGATGACCCGGAGAAAATGACGGCGTTCGCGGATTACATCGTTCCGGTAGCGTTGCGGTTGCTGGGCGTGACTTCTTATTCGCTGGAAATGGAAAACGCTATTAATACGCATCAGCTGATACCGCGGGATTCGCGTCGTGAGATTGAAATTCGCGCGCATTGTCTCTACGCCACGGCGTTGCTGGCAGAAGAGATCAATAAGCTTCGTGGCCCGAAGGAGCAAGTGATCATTCCGCAGATCGATGCGCGGCTCTGGACCCACTACCACACCACTTCATGGCCTCACCATTTGACGCAGACCATTATGTATTAGAATGGCGAAAATATTTTGCTGCCTGGAAAGGAAATATTTTCATGATGTACAGGAAATGGTTCTTACGCTGTGGCGCGCTCGCGTTTATGGCAGGGGGTCTGCAATTCTCTTTTCAATTCCCTTTGCAGGCACAGGAACAACGCAAAGTGATCATCGATCAAGACTGCGCCGGGCCGGGAGGCACGGATATGCAGTCCATTCTGGCGCTCGTCAATTCTCCGGATGCGGAGGTGCTGGGAATCACGGTGCTGACTGGCGATGCGTGGCGTGACGAGGAAGTGCTGCACACTTTGCGCCTGCTGGAAATAATCGGACGCAGGGATATCCCGGTGGTGCCTGGCGCGGTTTTTCCGCTGGTGAACAGTAAAGAGTACATCGCCAAGTGGGAGACACTTTATGGCAAGGTGGTCTATCAGGGCGCATGGAATCATTCGAAGCACAATCCGGTGCATGGCCCTTACGAAAATCCACCCATGCCCGAAGGCACTCCGACGACAAAGCCCTCTAGCGAAGATGCTGCGCGATTCATGGTGCGCCTGGTAAATAAATATCCGCATGAAGTGACCATTTATGCCGCGGGACCAATGACCAACCTGGCGCTGGCCATCGCGCTTGACCCGCATTTCGCCGAACTCACCAAAGAATTGATCGTGATGGGCGGGAGTATCAATCCCCGCACGGACGATCCGGAGTTCAGCCTGACCCCGCGACGAGAATTTAATTTCTGGATGGATCCGGAAGCGTCGCACGCGGTTCTGCACGCGCACTGGCCGCGCATTGTGCTCACCACCGTGGATATTTCGGTGCAAACGCGCATGGAAAAAAGCTTGATCGCGGAGATAGCAAAAAGTCAGACGCCTGCAGCGCAATATGTAGTGAAGTATGCAGAAGCCAATTATCTGTGGGATGAGTTAGCCGCGGTGGCGTGGCTGGACCCGAGCTTCATCACCAAGTGGCAAAAACTTTACATCGACGTGGATACCAGTCACGGAGCCTCTTACGGCGATACGCTGTCTTGGGCGCCTGGGCAACAACCGGGCATGGGCGAACAGTTGGTGGAAGTGCAAAAAGAGCTGGACAAAGACAAGTTTTACAAGGAATACGTGGAACTATTGTCTCGTCCGACGCCGAAGCCCGGCGCGAATGTAACGAAATAATTTCGCGACAGATACGCTGCGCACAATTTTGCGGGCAGCGCTTGTAGAAATGTAGCGCTTACGCTGCCCTTTGCGCGGCGGCTTGTGCTATCGTTCCGGCGTTTGGAACGGAGGTATTTTTTCGCAGGAGAAACATGGCAGAGACCACAAAAGTTGTAGGAATAGGAAGCTGTGGAGTCGACTACTTTGCGATTGTGCCGCGGCTGCTCGGCCCGGAAGAAAAAATCAACGCCGATCGGCTGGAGATTCATGCCGGCGGAGTCACCGGCAATAACCTCACGCAGGTTGGGCGTCTGGGAGTTTCTGCTGGTTGGCTTGGCCTGATTGGCGACGATGAGAGCGGCCGACTAATCGCCAAAGCGTTTGAGGACGATGGCCTAGATCTTTCCGGGATTGAAACGATCAAAGGTGAACACTCCACGTTTGTGTGGATTCCCGTGGATGCCCAAGGCGAGCGTTGCATTTACATGTTTCCGAATATCAATGGGAAACTTTCCGCGGAGCAGGTGCGCAAACTATTTTCTTCTCACATCAGGCAAGCCAGGCACTTTCACACTGAGGCTTCGCAATTGCCTTTGCCGCCCGTAATAGAGGGTATGCAGATTGCGCGCGACGCCAGTGTGCGCGTGATTTTCGATCTGGATGTGGCGCCAAGCTATTTCGCCCAAGCCAAGTTGGGCAGCGAAGACGATTTGATTGCGGCACTACGTCTGGTCGATGTGTTAAAGCCGTGTAAAGCTGCGGCACGCGAAATTACCGGTGAAATGGATTACGAGAAAATGGCGGCAAAACTTCTGGCGCTTGGTCCCAAAATTGTTGCACTAACGATGGGAGCGGACGGCTGCCTGATCGCTGCAGGAAACGACATGGTACACATTCCGCCCTTCAAGGTCGCGGTGGTCGACTCCACGGGGGCCGGGGATGCGTTTATGGGCGGTTTGTCATATGGCTTGCTGCAGGAGTGGGACTATCGCCGCGTGGGAACTTTTGCCAATGCCTGTGCGGCGATTTGCTGCACCAAAGTTGGCGCGCGGTCAATGGGCAGACGCGATGACGTGATGGCTCTGATCCAGGCGCAGCGCAAGGCGGAAGCGTCCGCTTTCTAGCAACGTCTTTAGATAATGCACTAAATGTAATGCTACGAAATGTATTGCAGCGAAACGTTACGCACGGATTCGCGGCAGGAGAATACAAATGTTTGTGCCCCATGAGTTCGTTGTCGCTTTGATCATGATGATCGCCAGCGCGGTGTGCTGGGGCTCGTGGGCGAATACCTATAAGGGCGTCAGAAATTATCGTTTTGAACTTTTTTATTGGGATTACGCGCTGGGAATTTTTCTGATCTCCTTGGTGTTGGCATTCACCATGGGCAGCACCGCGGACGATCCATCGCGTTTTCTGACCAACGTTCACAACGCTGACAATTCCAACATCGCTTCGACGATGTTTGCAGGCGTAATTTTTAATCTTGCGAACCTCCTGCTGGTGGCCGCGATCGATATGGCCGGACTGGCCATCGCTTTTCCGGTGGCGATCGGAATCGCATTGGTGGTCGGGGTGGTGTCCAGTTACATTCTTCAGCCCAAGGGTCACGCGGGCTTGCTGGCCGCGGGGGTAGTCTGCGCTTTAGTGGCGGTAATACTGGACGGAAAAGCTTACGGAAGTTTGCCCACGGCCAATCGCGCCATCAGCAGAAAAAGCATCATCACATGCGTGGTATCAGGGATTTTGATGGGCGTGTGGGCGCCCTTCGTCACGCGCTCGATGACCCACGGAAATACGCTGGGTCCTTACAGTGTGGCGGTGTTCTTAACGCTGGGGGCGTTGCTCTCGTGTTTGGTGTGGAATATCTATTTCATGAAGCATCCGCTGGTTGGCCAGCCGGTAAATTTTGCGGAATTTTTTCGAGGGCCGGCGACGGGTCATGTTCTTGGTTTGCTGGGCGGCTGCATCTGGGGAATTGGGACGGTGTTCAATCTGGTGGCTGCGCATTTTACCGGCGTAGCGATCTCGTATGCCATTGGTCAGTCCGCGCCGATGGTAGCAGCGCTCTGGGGCGTGCTGGCGTGGAAGGAATTTCGCGGCGCGAATCGAAAAGCTTACGTGTACCTGACGGGCATGTTTGTGTTTTATCTGCTGTCCATCCTGGTTATTTCCTACGCAAATACAGCGAGCTGAATCGTTTCATTCCTGGACTGCCATAGCCTGAGGTTTGGCTGTTAGGACGCTAAGAATATTTATTGAGGTAGCCTGCGTTGCGGGCACGAGTGCGTTCAAAACTGACCAGGAACGTTGTTTCTAAGCAGGTTACGCCTCCAGGTGAATGTGTGGTCGGCCATCCGCCCGCTATTGGTTCAGAAAATTCGTCAACGCCCGGTGCCATTTCGGGCTGCCCCTGTGCCGATGTGTTCCGATTCGAGAATTTCCCCCCACGACCTGCACACATGTCAGTACGTTTTCCTGGGACAAAATGACTGCCCGGCTCCTTGCGAAAAAACATCCTGATTCAGACCGCATATTCAGGTTGCGCAGATGCCTGATTGGATTCTTATTCGTCCTGATTTTCGTGCTGTTGGACCGGACGACGGTTTACTTACAAATTCTACCTGGGATAAGCGCCTGGTATCCGCCGGTGGGAATTGCTCTGGCTTTATTAATCGGCATGGGCCCGCGGTACGCACCACTTTACTGGATTGCCGGGCTCATAAGCGCAAAAGTGAATTACCATCAACCATTTTTCAGCTACATCTTCCTGCCAGGAAACTCGCTCGATTTTGGCACGTATACGATCCTATCCATCGTTCTGCGAAAGGTGTTCAAGCTGGACTGGCGTTTGACATCGATCCGAGACGTAATGGTGTTGTTATTCGTCGCTCTTCCTCTGAGTGGCGTTGCAGCCTTTGTGTCTACGGTGGCGCTCATTCTTGACCACGCCATTCCATGGAGCGGGTATGTGACCGCTGCGCTGGATTGGTGGACCGGTGATGCCGTGGCCATTGCGTGTCTTACGCCCTTTTGCCTGGTTATGGTGATGCCGACGGTGCGGCGCTTCGCGGGATTACCGCAGACGGCTGCGGACATCGAATCGGCCTCCGCGGGAAAGAACGCTCACGAAGCTCAGGGTGCTTACCGAGCGGTTGAATCAGTTTGTTTCCTGGCGGCGCTTGGCGGATCGCTGTGGCTGGCGCTCGGGCCAGGAAGCGCCGGCAACCAGAATATGTTTTACGTTTTCTTTCTGCCCATTGTTTGGATTGCGGTACGCCGGGGTTTACGAGGAGCCGCTACGGGAATTTTGATGTTGGATATCGGGATCGTTCTTTCGCTGCAATTCTCTCGCTGGGGACCATCTCGTTTCGAGGTTTTGCAATTGCTGATGCTGGTTCTTTCGCTTACCGGACTGATACTGGGCACGCTGATTAGCGAGCGGGATCGCACCGAGAAACAATTGTCCCAGGAAGAAGAGCGCATGCGCCTATTGCTGGAATCCGTGGGCGAAGCGGTATATGGGGTGGACAGTAATGGAGATTGTACTTTCTGTAACGCAGCATTTCTGCGCCGCATAGGATATGCGAGTTCTCAGGCTTTGCTCGGAAGAAACATGCATGACGTGATTCATCACACTCGCGCTGATGGATCGGCATATCCGTGGGCAGAATGTGTCCTGCGCAACGCCCTGATGACCGGCGAAAAACTACATCTGCCACAGGATTTGATGTGGAGCTCGGACGGAACGGCTTTTCCAGTGGAACTGTGGTCCGCGCCCTTGATTCAGAACGACAAAGTGGCAGGCGCGGTGGTCATTTTTACTGACATCACCGCGCGGCTGCGAACAGAAGAGTCGCTGCGGGACGCGAAAGAAAATGCGGAAGCCGCGAATCGCGCGAAGAGCGATTTTCTGGCCAATATGAGCCACGAGCTTCGCACCCCGATGAATGGAATTCTTGGCATGGCCGCGTTAGCGCTGGATACCGAGCTCTCCGCGGAACAACGCGAATACCTGGGCATGGTCAAAAGCTCAGGCGAATCGCTTCTTTCACTGCTGAACGACATTCTGGACCTGTCAAAAATCGAATCCGGGAAACTGGAATTGGAAATTACCGACTTTTCCATCGAAGATTGCATCGAACAGGCTTTTCAGCCGGTAATTCCGCAAGCTCAGGAAAAAGAAATTGAGCTGCTATGGGATGCCATCGGAGTTCCTCCTTTGGTGCGCGGCGATCAAATGCGTCTACGACAGGTTCTCATCAACCTGGTTGGCAACGCACTGAAGTTTACCAAGCAAGGGGAAGTTACGATTCTCGCCGAGCGTTCCGCCACCACTGAATCAGGCATGCGATTCCATTTCACTATTTCGGATACTGGTATCGGCATCCCCATCGAAAAGCAGCGGAAGATATTTGAAGCTTTCGCGCAAGCGGATATGTCCACCACCCGGCGCTACGGTGGAACGGGACTGGGGCTGTCCATCTCCGAGCGGCTGGTCAAATTAATGAATGGCCGAATCTGGCTGGAAAGCGAAGTGGGCACGGGAAGCAAATTTCATTTTGAAGTGACTTTCCTACCGGCAGAACGTCAAAGCCTACGTTGCGATTCCGATCTTCATGCCATCCCCGAGCAATATCTCGTGCTGGTAACGGACGACAATCCGGTGAATCTCCAGATGCTAAAACGCGTACTGCTGGAGTGGGGCATTCCATCCGTAACCGCGTTGGGCGGATCGCAAGCTTTGGATATTTTTCGCGAACACTCGCTGAAGAATGTCGATTTCTCGGCCGCCTTGTTGGATATGGACATGCGGGATTTTGATGGCCTACAGTTGGCAGAGTTAATTTCCGCTTCACCGGGCGGCACCCAGATAATCGCTATGATTCATTCGCCGCTGGACAGCGAACGCGCAAAAGAATGTAAGCGTCTAGGAATTCTTACCATCTTAAAACCGTTGCGCCGGCTTTCATTATGGGAGGTTTTGCGTACTCAAAAAGCGGGGCCGCTAACCACTTCGACTACCGTCTCGTTTTCCACAACGGCGGAGAAGACCCCAGGCGCCGTCGGACTTCGCATTTTGCTAGCGGAAGACAACACCGTGAATCAGCGACTGATCTCGCGAATCCTCGAGAAAATGGGGCATACCGTGGTGGTAACCAATGACGGTGCCGCGGCGCTTACTATGTTGTCGCGACAGCCATTCGATCTCGTAGCCATGGATATGCAAATGCCAGTTATGGACGGGCTCGAAGCGACACAAAGAATTCGCATGAACGAATTAGGCACAGCGCGCCATATGCCGATCATCGCGATTACCGCCAACGCTTTTGCCGACGACCGGCGGAAATGCTTTGAGGCGGGCATGGACGGTTACGTGGTAAAACCAGTTGGCTCGAAGGCGATTGGTGACGAAGTTGGGAGAGTCATGGCGCTCTTTATTGAGAAGCAACCGGAAACCGTCCAAAAATGAAGGACGGGGAGGCACCGGGCGATAGGGGCGTTGATTGAGAGTCTGTCCGCTGATGGGACGCTAAATCCCATTTTCGTCGCGTTTCCGCCCCTTCGCGAAATTACACGCTTGTAGCCTGCTGATTTGATTGCCCTTATAGGGTGGAACAAAGGCGGGGCACTTGCGTTTCTAAGGGTATCAAATCTATGGATATTCAACGTCCTTCTAACGCTCGCGCTAAAAAGATTCGCCGCATCTTGTATGCCACGATCGCGGTTCTGCTCATTGCCGGTGTGACCTTCGGCCTCTCTCGTTTGAAGCCGGCGGCACCTTCCGTCGACCGTGCCACGGTGTGGACCGATGAAGTAAAGCGCGGCCCCATGCTGAGAGAAGTACGCGGCCTGGGCACCCTGGTTCCCGAAGAGATTCGCTGGATTCCGGCACAAACGGAATCGCGCGTGGACCGCATCGTGGTCCGCCCGGGCGCCATCGTAAAACCCGACACCATCATCCTCGAACTCAGCAACCCCTCCTTGCAGCGTGACGCTCTTGATGCTGAATATCAGCTCAAGGGAGCGGAGGCCGATTACGAAAATTTGAAGGTACAGGTGAATAGCGAGCTGCTTAATCAGAAGGCCCAGGCCGCCTCGGTGCGCAGTGAGTACGAACAAGCGCATCTACAACATGACGTGGACGACAAGCTCCACCAGGAGGGTCTGGGCGCCGACGTGACCGCAAAGCTCTCCAAAGTAAAAGACGAGCAATTGGCAATTCGCGCACAACTGGAAGACCAGCGAACCTTAATCGCGAACGACTCAGCGGTGGCAAGACTCGCGGCACAACGCGCACACGTCGATCAGCAGCGCGCGTTATACCAACTGCGACGCAGCGAATTGGATGCCTTGCATGTGCGGGCGGGCATCGATGGAGTGTTGCAACTGCTGCCGGTGGATGTTGGCCAGCACGTGACACCGGGAACGAATCTGGCGCGCGTAGCCGATCCTAAGAAACTGAAGGCGGAAATTAAGATCGCGGAAACGCAGGCGAAGGATGCGGTGATCGGGCAAAAAGCAACTGTTGATACGCGCAACGGGGTGGTCACCGGGCATGTTTCGCGTATTGATCCTTCCGTGCAGAACGGAACGGTGACCGTGGATGTGGTGTTCGACCAGCCGCTGCCCCAGGGCGCGCGTCCCGACCTCAGCGTCGACGGCACCATCGAAATCGAAAATCTCAAAGACGTGCTGTACGTTGGCCGGCCCGTTCACGGGCAGTCCGACAGCACCGTGGGAATTTTTAAGGTGGATGAAGACGGATCGGACGCTACTCGCGTCAATGTAAAGTTGGGGCGTAGTTCGGTGAACACCATCGAGATCGTTTCGGGTTTAAAAGTCGGAGACAAAGTAATTCTCTCCGACATGTCCGCGTGGGATAACTTCGATCGCATTCGTTTGAAATAGTGAGTTGGTTCGTTCGGGAGCGCTGACGGTGCAAATGTTCTGGCAGGATGTGCGATACGGCCTGCGCATGCTCGGGAAAAACCCGGGTTTTGCTAGCGTTGCGATCCTTACGCTGGCACTGGGTATCGGCGCCAATACCGCGATTTTTTCTCTCATGGACCAGATCATGTTGCGACGCTTGCCGGTGAAGAGTCCCGATGAGCTGGTCATTTTGCGTTCTCCGGGCCGCGGAGAGGGCCATGTCTGGAGTGACGGCGACGGCGCGCAGTCGTTTTCCTACCCTGCCTATAAAGGGTTGCGTGATTGCCCCGCGCTGAACGGAATGCTGGCGCGTTTTGCGTTTGATGCCAGCATCGCGAGCCGAGGGGAAACGGCGGAACGCGGGCTTGGAGAACTTGTCTCTGGAAATTATTTTGACGTTTTAGGCGTGCACCCCGCTTTTGGGCGCCTATTCACCGCGGACGATGATCGCGTACAGGGCGGTCATCCCTACGTAATCTTGAGCCACGCTTATTGGCTGCAGCATTTCGGCGGGGATCCCGGAATTTTGAACCAGACCTTGCTAGTCAACAACACCCCACTGACCGTAATCGGCGTGGCGCAAAAAGGATTTGATGGCATCCAGGTTGGGCAGACTCCGAACATCTTCGTACCCATGATGATGAAGCCGCAGATGACGCCCAACAGGAACGGCCTGGATGATTGGAACGATGCCTGGCTGGCTATTCTCGCGCGACGCAAGCCCAGACTTTCGTGGGCACAAACGGAAGCGGCCCTGACTGCGGCGTATCATCCATTGCTCGAACAGCAGCTTGCAACGATAAAGGGCTGGGACCAAAAGAAGCGTGCGCTTTTTCTCGAGAAGAAAGTCCTTCTGCTTCCCGGCGCAAGCGGCAGACGAACGGTGCAAACCGACTCAGGACCTGCGCTGCTTACTTTGTTTGCGCTGGTTGGTTTGGTCTTGCTGATCGCCTGCACCAATGTCGCAAATCTTTTGCTGGCGCAGGGTGCGTCGCGGCAACGCGAGTTCGCCATTCGAACCGCAATGGGCGCAAGCCGTGGCCGCATGATTCGGCAATTAGTGATCGAAAGTTTGCTCTGCGCGACGGCTGGCGGCGCACTGGGACTGGTCGTTGGCCTGTGGCTGATGAACATTCTGACGCCGGAAGTGGTCGCGGCCGGCGTTTCGGGGCTTTCGACGAAGCTCGACGGAAAAGTTCTGGCGTTCGCCAGCGGCACTACCCTTTTGGCTGGACTTCTTTTCGGATTGATTCCCGCTTGGCGCGTCACACGCAGCAGTGTTACGCAAACTCTTAAAGACCAGGGTTCAACCGGGTCGGTGGCCTTGTCTCACGTGCGCTTTCGCAAGTTTCTGGTCGCCGGTCAGGTGGCGTTTACGTTATTGCTGCTGGCGGGAGCCTGTCTTTTCACCAAAACGCTCTGGAATCTGCGCAGCCAGAGCCTTGGTCTGGACACTACCAATGTAATTACGTTTTCCATTTCACCGGCGCTGAATGGTTACGACACTGCTCGCGGCATCGCGCTGATTGATCGAATGCGCGAGCGTTTCGCGGCGCTTCCTGGAGTGAAAGCGGTAGGTTCCTCGGAGATTTCCAGTCTAACCGGCACGGACATGGGTGCGAACATCACTGTCGAAGGTGGCCCGCAGCTTCCAGAGGATCAGGAACATGTGCTTTATGATCCGGTAAGCCCGGCATATTTTTCTACTATCGGAGTGCCGCTGGTGGCCGGGCGCGAATTTGATGCTGGGGATACGAATTCGCGTGGCAAAGTTGCGATTGTCAACGAAGCCACGGTCAGGCGCTTTTTTCCCAAGCGCGATCCGGTGGGGTCACGCTTTGCGTTTGGCTCTGGGGACGCAGTCAAACCGGACACACTGATCGTCGGAGTCGTAAAGGACAACAAGCAGGATCACGTTCGCAGCGAAATAGCGCCCTACATCTTCCTTCCCTATGCGCAGCGAGAAAAACTGAGCGGGATGACCTTTTATGTGCGCACCCAGCAAGACCCGCTACTTGTCGCTGACGAATTGCGCGGTAGCGTCCGCGATCTGGATCCCAATTTGCCGGTCTACGATCTCAAGACCTTCCAACGTGTGGTGGATGAGGACTTGCTCGCCGAGCGGCTAATCGCGGGATTATCCGCAAGCTTCGGCGTTTTGGCCGCGTTGCTAGCTGCCATGGGTATTTATGGCGTGCTCGCCTATCTGGTCATTCAACGCACCCGTGAGATTGGCATTCGAATGGCGCTGGGCGCCGCCACTGGACAGGTACGTACGCTCATTTATAAGGAAATGGGGTTCATGGTCGTCGCGGGTGCCCTGGTGGGATTGCCGATAGCCTATGCACTGGCGCGATTGAGCGAATCCTTGCTCTATGGGGTGCGCGCCAACAATATTGGGATTTATGCAGTGGCTTTAAGTGTGATCGCCATGATTGCCGCCGCAGCCTGCTACCTACCGGTGCGGCGCGCTACGCAAGTCGACCCCATGGTGGCCTTGCGTTATGAGTAGCGGCGGAACTAAATCGGGCCCGTTTCGTATCAACTGGTGCGCATAGAAGTTTCGAGGAGAAAACGTGATGGAATCAAACGACACCCTGATCAAGATGGAAGGCGTGAAGAAGGTGTTCTACACCGATGAAGTGGAGACACACGCGCTGTCGGAAATTCACCTGGAGATCCAGAAGGGTCAGTATATTTCCATTGCCGGACCATCTGGCTGCGGCAAGTCCACGCTGCTTTCCATTCTGGGGCTGCTGGATTCGCCTACCGATGGACAATATTGGCTCAATGGTCAGCCGGTTTCGAAGCTGACTATCAGCGAGCGGACTCGCATTCGCAACCGCGAAATCGGATTCATTTTCCAGGCCTTCAATCTTATCGGCGACCTCACTGTCTACGAGAACGTCGAGCTGCCGCTGACGTATCGCGGCACCGGCACAGCCGAACGCAAGCAAAAAGTCCAACGTGCCCTGGAACGCGTAGGCATGGCGCACCGCCTGCGCCACTACCCTTCCCAGCTCTCTGGAGGTCAGCAGCAGCGTGTCGCCGTGGCGCGCGCACTGGTTGGCGATCCGCTTATCTTGATGGCGGATGAGCCTACCGGAAACCTGGATTCCAAGAATGGCGAAGCGGTGATGGAGTTGTTGCGCGACTTGCATCGCAACGGGGCCACGATTTGCATGGTTACTCACGACGAGCGTTACGCAAACTTCGCCGAGCGCAATATACATTTGTTTGACGGGCGCATCGTGGATGAAACCAGAGAAGTCAGCGTCGGCGCGTAAATTCTTTAGGCTAAATATTTTCTAGGCCAGCCATTGTTTGCCACTGAGGCCTTTGTTCATGGACACCGTCCGGCAGGATATTCGTTATGCCTTACGCATGCTTTGGAAGCACCGCTTTGCGACCTTCGTTTGCGCTGGCGCGCTGGCGCTCGGTATGGGCGCCAACACCGCCATCTTCAGCATGGCGGAAGCCTTTCTGCTGCATCCCGTTCCGCTGGATGAAGTCAATCGCCTCGTAGCTGTGGTGGATTCGAAACCGCGCCAAAATATCGAAAAGACTTCCGTCGCGACCGCTACCTATCTTGAATGGCGGGAACAAGCGCGATCTTTTGACCGTCTTGGCGCTTATTCCTGGGATGGCGTCAATTTCACCGGCGACGGCACAGCGCAGAAAATTCAGGATTTTCGCGTAACCACTAACTTTTTCTCGACCCTCGGCGTGCAGCCACAACTTGGCCGCGATTTTCTTCCGGAAGAAGGGGAACCCGGAAAAAATCAGGAACTCATTCTGAGTTACGGCCTCTGGGAACGTCGCTACGCTTCAGATCCTAAGATCCTGAGTAAAATCGTGAAGGTCGATGGGAGACCGTACACGATAGTCGGCGTCATGGGAAAGGGTTTCGATTTCCCTATGAGCGCGGAGGCATGGTTGCCGATGGCTTTCGACGCTAAACAGCGGGTCGACCGCGACCATCGTCCGTTGTGGGTACTTGGGCACCTGAAGCCCGGAGTTTCCTTCCAGCAAGCCCAGGCAGAGATATCCTCCATTGCCCAGCACCAGGCGGCCGCGTACCCCGACGCCTACAAAGATTGGCAGTTGCGCGTCCTTCCGCTCGGTGAATTCGCCACCGGCGATCTAACGCGCCAGTACACTTTGCTGCTGCTTGGCGCCGTGGGTTTCGTGCTGTTGATTGCTTGCGCGGACGTCGCCAACGTGCAATTTGCGCGCGTGTCCGGACGGCAGAAGGAACTCGCCGTGCGCGCCGCCATGGGTGCGACTCGCGGGCGCATTGTTCGGCAACTGTTAATCGAGAGTGTAATGCTGTCGCTATTCGGCGCGGCGCTCGGGATTTTTTTGGCCCAGTGGATCCTTAGCGTCATTCTTTCGCATATGCCGCCGGACATCGCGCGCTACATCGCGGGCTGGAAGTCCATTCGTCTCGATTTTGGCGCTTTTCTCTTTACGTTTGGCGTGGCGCTGGCTAGCGGGCTGCTTTCAGGCATCGCACCATCGCTCATGAGTTCGCGCACCAATATTTCCGAAACCCTGAAGGAGAGCGGACGGGGCGCTTCCTCCGGACGCGCGCGGCATCGCTTGCGCAGTGTTCTGGTAATCGCCGAGGTTTCCTTGTCCCTGGTTTTGCTTGTCGGCGCGGGCCTGCTGGTAAAAGGTTTCAATGCGCTGCTCACGGTGAACCAGCAATATCATCCGGAAACACTGTTAACGCTGAATCTGAATTTGCCCGAATTGCAATACCCGCAGAGGTCTGCGCGTGTTACGTTTCACGACCGGCTGCTGCAAAGTCTTTCTACTATTCCTCAAGTGCAATCCGCCGCGCTGGCCACTACAGTTCCGTATGGCAATGGCGGCGGCACCGACGCGAATCGCTTCTTGATAGAAGGTCGGCCCGTCGAGCAGCGTGAAGAATCACGTACCGCCATCATGGAGACCGTTTCGCCGAACTATTTTGCGGTGATGAGCATCGCCTTGCGCGATGGGCGCGTATTCACCGACTCTGACGCCGACGGCACTCAACCTGTCGCAGTCATCAGCCGAAGCCTCGCGAGCCGTTATTTTGCGGGTGAAAATCCGTTAGGTAAAAAGGTTCAGGTGGCAGGCTCAAAGCCGGAAGTGTGGCTCACGGTGGTCGGCATTGTGGATGATGTGCGTTACAACTGGATACAGAAGGACGCTTTGCCCACGCTTTACCGGCCTTATCGCCAGAATCCTACTTACTACACCACCGTGGTTTTGCGCACCAGCGACGCCCCATCAAAGTTTACGTCGGCAGTGCGCAGCAAAATCGCGGCTATAGATCCGGACCTGCCGATTTACGAGGTGAAGCCGCTTAGCCAGGTCATTACCGAATCTATTGTCGGCATATCGTACGTGGCGGCAATGATGGCAGGAATTGGGATCATTGCACTGGTATTGGCGACCGTTGGGGTGTACGGAGTAATGTCTTATTCGGTTAGCGAACGAACGCACGAGATGGGGATTCGAATGGCCATGGGCGCATCGCAAGGCGCCATCAACCGACTTGTCGTAGGTAACGGAATGCTACTCACCGTTATCGGCATTGCCATTGGTCTGCCCGTGGCGTTCGCACTGGCCCGCGCGCTATCCAGCCTACTTTTCGGCGTAACAGCCAACGACCCTTTTGCTTTCATAGGCCTGCCGCTGATTCTTGGCGCTGTCGCGTTTTTGGCTTCTTATCTCCCCGCTCGGCGCGCTGTGCGCATCGATCCATTGACGGCTCTTCGCTATGAGTGAAACAATTTGTTTTTATTGCAACGCGCATGCGCTGTACCGCTAACCACGATCGTGAAAGGTCGATAAGAGGAGCGATGTGGAACCTTTAATCCAGTTCAGGAGTCTCGAAAAGTCTTACGACGCTGGCGGCAGCAAATTTTTTGTGTTGCGGCGCATCAATCTGGCAATTCGGCAGGGCGAATTCGTAACCATCATGGGCCCTTCGGGCGCCGGGAAATCCACATTGCTCAGCATTATCGGGATGCTCGACAGCGCATGGACTGGCGAGTATTACTTTCTGGGCGAAGCTGTACACCAACTAAACAATAAGAAGCGTAATGAACTTCACAAGGCCAACATTGGCTTTGTGTTCCAGAGCTATCACCTCATCGACAATTTAACGGTGTTTGAAAACCTGGAGGTGCCGCTCTCCTATAAAAATGTTCCGCATAAGGAGCGCGTGAGCCTGGTGTGCGATGCTCTGGACCGCTTTCATATCGTGGGAAAAAAGGATTTGTTTCCCAATCAACTTTCTGGAGGCCAGCAGCAGCTAGTGGGTGTCGCACGCGCGGTTATCCTGCATCCCAAGTTGCTGCTCGCCGACGAGCCCACCGGCAATCTTCATTCCGCGCAGGGCGACGAAATCATGGAGCTCTTCAAAAAATTGAATGACGCCGGGACGACCATCATTCAGGTCACGCACTCGGAGCGCAACGCCGCTTACGGCAATCGCATCATCCAGCTGAAAGACGGCTGGGTGGTAAACGAAAGCGCCGCCGCGACGGTCCAATCCGCATAACGATTGCAAGAGATCGGCGAAGATGTGGGCACATGGCGGCACCGCGCCAGCAGCAACGACTACACGCGAACGATCAAACGGTGTGCAAGAAATGAGCACGACATTGAAGGAATTAGTAGAACAATTGGAGGCTCGTCTGCCGCACCTCGAACGTGACCGCTTCTCCAGCGTATTTGCTAACGATGTTTTCGAAGCTGTGGATTATTGGCGCAACTTGGGGCGCTATGTTCTCGAGAACAATACAAAAGTGAACTATCCTGAGAGGGCCCAAGATGAGCTAGAACTGCTGTCGAAGTTCCAAGCGCTCCTCCAAGAAAAATTTCCAGAAGAGCGTCAGAAATACGTATCCCTGTTCAGCACCTCTGAAGAACTTCTTCAGAGCGTAGGAATGGCCCAGCCTCGGGAAGAAGGACATCGTGGCTTCTTAAAAATCACAGGGAAACATTTCCAATTCTTGCTGTCCGCTTACAACTTCTCGGTCGTGGATACCCAACCAACACAATTGTGCTTTACCTCAGGGGCGGTCTATCTGGAGTTGGGATTTATTGAGAATCCTTCTCTATCCTGTGTGTTTGGACCAGCGACTGACCGTCAGCAGATCTTTTGGATACACGATCTTCTTTTCATGAACGGAGATCAACGATATAAAGACCTACCTCAAAAACTCTCATTGGACACGGAAGTTGATATCGAACCGTGGTTTGGATTCGTGGCCGGTGTCTTCAAACAATACGGACATCCAGTTCTGAGCAATGAGCCTGGCATTTTGGGACGGTTGTCGAAGGCTCAGGCTGAACGTGACGATGAATACGCTCGGGAAATGGACCACAAGTTCGGCGTTGAGAAGCAGAAGACCGCAAGGCATAGCGTACGTGAGTAGTGACATGTCGGGACGGGCGCTCTTGGTACTCAGTAGCGAAATTGGAATAGACTTCTTCAACAAATGAAATCTGCCGCCAACCAGTCCTACCGCGTCTTGCTGGCCGACGATCAATCCGACATTCGCGATGCTTTGCGCTTATTGCTGAAGCGCGAAGGCTACGAAACGCATGGGGCAGCCTCGCCCGCCGACGCGCTCGCGGCCATCGAATCGCGCGAATTTGATGCCGTACTGATGGATTTGAACTACGCGCGCGACACCACTTCCGGGCAGGAAGGGCTGGACCTGCTCACCCGCATACAAATGCTGGACAGCACGCTGCCGGTCATTGTGATGACCGCGTGGAGCAGCGTGGAGATCGCGGTCGAAGCCATGCGACGCGGGGCACGCGACTTCGTGCAGAAGCCCTGGGAGAATATCCGCCTTCTGTCGATTATTCGCACGCAAATTGATTTACGGCAGGCGTTGCGGCAAGCTTCGCGCCTGGAAGCGGAAAACCGGCTGCTCCGGGCGGAATCGCGGCCCACTTTTCTTGCGAAATCTCCAGCGATGTCACCGGTTCTGGATCTGGTGGCGCGCATCGGTCCCTCGGACGCTAACGTGTTAATCACCGGCGAGCACGGCACCGGCAAAGAAGTTGTGGCGCGCACGCTGCATGCACTATCTAACCGCGCCTCCAAACCCATGGTCACCGTGAACGCCGGAGGCCTTTCCGAGGGGGTGTTCGAAAGCGAGCTTTTTGGTCACGTGAAAGGCGCATTTACAGATGCGCGATCCGATCGCGTAGGGCGCTTCGAACTTGCTGATGGCGGCACTCTTTTCCTGGACGAAATTGCCAACGTGCCGTTGAATCTTCAAGCCAAGTTGCTGCGCGTTCTGGAAACGGGGGAGCTCGAACGCGTGGGGTCGTCGTCCACCCGCCGCGTTGACGTGCGGGTTCTCGCGGCCACCAATGTAGACGTAAATTCCGAAGCTGCCGCCGGGCGCTTTCGCCAGGACCTGCTCTTTCGCTTGAACACTATCGAAATCTTTATCCCGCCACTGCGCGAACGCCGCGAAGACATCGACCTGCTCGCGCACCACTTCGTTCACGGATATTCTCAGCGTTATCGCAAAAATATAGCCGGCTTCGACACCGCGGCCACCGCCGCGCTGCGTGAACATCTCTGGCCCGGAAATGTACGCGAGCTCGACCACGCGGTGGAGCGCGGCGTACTGCTTTCTGCCGGACCGCTTGTTCGCGCCGCCGATCTTGGACTGCGGGCCCAAGCATCTACGGCGGCGGCGCGCCTCGAAGAAATGCCGCTCGATGAAGTGGAACGCCACCTTATCCGGCGCACGCTGGCGCGCCACGACGGCAACGTTAGCCAGGCGGCCAAGGCTCTGGGCCTAAGCCGCAGCGCGTTGTACCGGCGTTTACAGAAACACGAATTAGGATGAGGCGCCTCTCTTACGAACGCCGCATTCAGCTTTTGGCGCTCGCTGCTGGTCTTCCCGGTTCTTTCATCGCGCTGATTCTGCTGTGGACGGGCTCGTTTTCGTCGGGGTCGGCGTGGACACTCACATTTCTTATCCTTAGTCTCTGGCTCGGCTTCGCGCTTTCTCTGCGACACCGGGTGGTCTTCTCTTTACAGACTTTGTCCAACCTTCTCGCGGCCATGCGCGAAGAAGATTTCTCCATTCGCGCTCGCGGCGCGCGGCCCGACGATGCCATGGGCGAGGTGATGATCGAGGTGAATGCTCTGAGCACCATGTTGCGAGAGCAGCGCTTAGGTGCGCTGGAAGCTACGGGCCTGCTGCGCACCATCATCGAAGAAATTGACCTGGCTATCTTTACCTTCGATCATGAAGCCAAGCTTCGGTTGGTCAACCGGGCTGGCGAGCGCTTGCTAGGGCGCCCACTGGAACGCCTTCTCAGTTCCACGGCCGTGGAATTGGGCCTGGCAGGATGCCTGGAAGGAGAATCCGCGCGAACCATGGACCTTGCCTTTCCCGGCGCGTCGGGACGCTGGAGTATGCGTCGAGGGTCGTTCCGGCAGGGCGGCCTGCCTCATCAACTTGTAGTCCTCAGCGACCTTAGCCGCACGCTACGCGACGAAGAACGGCAAGCATGGCAGCGCCTTATTCGCGTGCTCGGCCATGAACTCAATAACTCGCTGGCCCCTATCCAATCCGTGGCTCAGGGGTTGGAAAGCGGACTCAATGCCGCCAATCAGTTGCCGGAATTGCAAGCTGGCCCGGCCGCTCCGATCCTCCAGGATATGCAAGAGGGCCTGGCCATCATTCGTTCCCGTACGGAAGCGCTCGGACGTTTTATGGCTGCTTATTCGCGGCTCGCCAGGCTTCCGAAACCAAAACACTTGCCCGTGTCCGTTGCGGAGTGGGTGCATCGCACCGCCAAGCTGGAGACCCGCGTGAAAGTCTGCGTCAAGGAAGGACCACGAGCCATCATCTCCGCGGATGTTGATCAATTGGAGCAACTGTTAATCAACTTGATTCGCAATGCGGCCGACGCCGCGCTGGAAACGCATGGCGGCGTGCAAGTTGGTTGGATAAAGCAAGGTTCGCAAGTGGAAGTCTGGGTGATCGATGATGGTCCCGGTATTCCCAATACCACAAATCTCTTTGTGCCATTTTTCACCACCAAGCCAGCTGGCTCCGGAATAGGCCTGGTTCTCAGCAGACAAATTGCTGAAGCCCACGGTGGACAGCTGACACTCGAAAATCGAATTGACGCTCGAGGGTGCGTGGCCCGCTTGCGTTTGCCGTTCTAGTACCCGCCGCTCCTAAATTTTTCGAATAATTGTCCAATATATCCACCTGTCCTGGTGCAGGTTGTACCTTGTTCAAGATTTGCACCCCAGTACAGTAGCGGCGCAGTGGCACCAACCCGTAGCCTGCACATGCTACGGGAAACGGCGCATCCCCGATCTCCCGAGTAATAAAACCCTGGGAAAAAAACTTTGAACGTTGACATGCAATACGGGCCCGAAAATCACGGCGATTGGAATATTTTGAAAGCGCTTTTAATTTTTGTTATTTTACTGGCCGCGGCGATGAGCAATGCAGCTTCGGCACAGGCTGTGAGCTGCGAATATTCTTCCGGCTCGTGGGCCAACACCGCCTTGTCACAGGGACAAGGATCCACATTCCGCATCACCTACGACGGGACACCTTCGAGTTCATCATCGAACTCTATCAGCGGGCTGTCGGACGGCTCCGCGCAGCAGTATGACAACCTTGCTACCGGAGTGCGATTTAATCCCAGCGGAACGATTGACGTTAGAAATGGTTCGGGGTTCACTGCCGCCACAAATATTGGCTACCAAGCGGGCGTCACTTACCATTTCATTTTGGATGTAAACGTTTCAAGCCACACTTACAGCGCCTATGTGGTACTCCTCTCGCGGCAGATCACTTTAGGGTCAAATGTGGCATTTCGCTCCGAGCAGAGCTCTGTCCCTTTACTCAATACCGTGGGCGTGATGAGCTCTTCGGGCGGACTCAGCATTTGCAATATCACTCTGTCATCCTCGCCGACTACCATCGCGGGATCTCCATCGACGCTGAGCGCCAACGTCAGCAGTTTGAATTTTGGCAGCACCGGACTAGCCAGCAGTGCGCAACGAAGCGTGACGTTGACGAACACTGGGAGTTCCAGTGTTACAATTTCAGGGGTTTCCATTTCCGGCGCTGGATTTACAGCCGGCGGCAGTGCTTCAGGTCTTACCGTAAGTCCCAATCAGACCGCCACTGTGAGCGCCACGTTCACGCCTTACACCATAGGAAGCTTGGCGGGAAGCCTCACGATAACCAGTAACGCCATAAATTCGCCCGTGACCATTGCTCTGTCCGGCACCGGCGTGTCGTCCTCTACGCATTCGGTGGCACTGTCCTGGACTGCTAGCAGTTCGTCCGTAGCTGGTTACAATGTTTACGTCAGTCCCTCTTCAGCCGGACCGTACTCTTTATTGAACTCGTCGCCGGTGCCAAGCACTAGCTTCGTCGACACCAACGTCCAAGCCGGCGACACTTATTATTTCCGCATCACGTCGGTAAGTTCCTCAAATCAGGAGAGCGCTCCTTCGGCGGCCGTTCAAGCGGTGATTCCATAAACATCGTCGCTTTCATGCATCGAGAAAATTCTCAAATTAAAATGCTACGGCGCGTCACTGTATTTCGCTGGTGAAACGCCTCAGGCCTCATTCGTAGCGCAGCGCCACGATGGGGTCCACTCGAGACGCGCGCAGCGCAGGAATCGCACACGCGGCAAGCGCTACTGTTGCCAGCGTAGCTGCCACGCCGATGAATATCACCGGGTCTCGCACCGGCACGCCGAAGACTAAGCTCGAAACGGCGCGGCCAAGCGCCAAGCCTCCCAGCAATCCTGCTCCAATCCCAATCAACACAACCATCATTCCTTCGCGAATTATGAGGCGCAAAGCGTCGCGAGGAGTGGCACCCAAGGCCATGCGCACTCCAATCTCGCCGGTGCGTTGGCTAACGGAGTAAGCTAGCACCCCATAAATACCCACTGAGGCAATCAACAGCGCCACGAACGCAAATACGCTTAGCATCACGGTATTCAGCCGAGGTTGAGCTGCGCTGTTCGAAAGCCATTGCTCCATGGTCCGGACATTCGCAAGCGCCAACTCGGAATCGAGTTCGTGGACCTTTTCGCGAATTGCGGGCAGCAAAGCTTCCGGGGCCGGCGATCCGTCGGTCCGCACTACGATATCCATCAGGGGCCACACGCGCGAGGCCATAGGATAATAAAGTGACGGAAATTCCTCTGTCAGAGAGGTGCTCCGCACATCGCCAACCACTCCGACTATGGTGAACGGAATACGAGGATCGCCTGTGCGACGCAAGGTTCGGCCTAAGGGATCAGCATCGCCCCAGAATTTCTTTGCTGTGGCAGCGCTGACAATCATAACGGGTAGCGCGTCGGGGCCGTCCGCGTCGGTGAAGTCGCGGGCGTGCAGCAGCGGTATGCCCATGGTCTTGAAGTATCCGGGGCTGACGATGCGCCAATCGATTGGAACGGCGGTTGCCGGCGGCAATACGGATTTTTCAGTGGTGATCATCGGGTGCCTGCTGTAGGTTCCCGCACCGAAGGGGATGCCGCTTGAAACGGACGCACCGCGAACGCCGGGTATCGATTGCACGGAATCGAGCAGAGCACGATAAAGCTGCGGCGCCTTGCTGTTCAGCGGATACTTTTCTTTCGGCGGGGAAAGCTGAAAGCTGATCAACCCACGCGGCTCAAAGCCGAGATGCACTCGCTGAAGATTCCCGAGGCTCTCAAGGAACAAGCCTGCCCCAATCAAAAGGACAGTCGCCAGTGCCAATTCAATCGCAATGAGGCCTTTGCGGAGGCCCGCAGGCATTCGGCTGGATGATCCGCGCCCGCCTTGCTTGAGAACTGCGTTCAGATCGACTTTCGTTGTTCGCCACGCGGGCGCGATCCCAAACAGCAATCCGGTAACGATTGTCGACCCGAGCGCAAACAACACCACCTTGGAATCCATTTCGACTGCGGGGACAGGAAGAGTGTTTGGCGGCAACATTTGATTCACTGCGCGCAACGCCCAAACCGCCACCAGCAGGCCCGCGGCGCCACCGGCGATCGACAGCACGACACTTTCGATCAACAACTGAATCACCAGCCTGCCGCGGCTCGCGCCAATGGCCGCTCGCACCATCATCTCGTTCTGCCGGACGGCCGCCCGAGCCAGCAGCAGATTCGCTATGTTCGCGCAAGCGATCAGCAGCACGAAAGCCACCGCCCACAGAAGCACCAGCAATCCAGTCTTGAGCTCCGGACTTACGAAGGTGTCGAACATGCTGATAAGCCGAATGCCCCAGTCCCGTATTTCTGGATATTGCTGGCCCATCAGCGATGAGACGGTATTCATCTCCGCTTGAGCCTGCTCGATTGATACGCCATCTTTCAGGCGGCCGATCACCAGTATCAGATGGTTGAGGCGTAGTTCCTTCGCCCGATCAATGGTCAGCGGAGTGTAAATGTCCGCGCCGGAAAATAGGTTCAGTGACGCGGGAGCAACGCCCACGACCGTCGTAGGCGAGCCATCGAGAATGACGGTGCGGCCGACTAGACTTCGGTCCGTCCCGAATCGTCGTTTCCACAGGCTTTCCCCGATCATCGCAACTGCTGGAGCACCCGGCTTTTCTTCGTCATCAGTAAACGTCCGCCCGATCAGCGCTGAAATCCCGAGGACCCGCGTCAACGCTGGGCTGATGCGATTGCCGGACAACTGCTCAGGCTCTCCCGTTCCGGTTAGCGTGTAATTATTGAAACCAATCGCGCCCAGCTCTTGAAACGATTGTGATTGTTCCCGCCACGACACGAAGTTCAGGATAGAAGAACTAAAGGTTGGCAGGTTCAGCTTGTCGTTTTTTTCGGCAACCTGCACCAACCGGCTCGGTTGCTTGAACGGCAGTGGCCGCAGCAACACCGCGTTCACCACGCTGAAAATCGTGGTGTTGGCTCCAATTGCCAGCATGACTGTCAGGATGACCGCCGCAGTGAACAGCGGCGTACGGCGCATCATTCGGAGGGCATGGCGAACATCAGCGAATAGCAAATCAATTCTCCATCAATAGGGGTTTGACGCTCGGCGATTGGATTCCGTTCACGATATTTTTTAGGTTCGCGACGGCCAGGTCATAAACACTGCCATAACGGTTGCAGAATAGAACGGAACTGTTAGACAAGCGACTAGCAGCTCGTTGAAAAAAAAGGGAATTCCGGTTTTTTAGTGGGAAGCGAACGGGGGCTTTGCCCCCGCACCCCCAGGATTTAACGCTTAGATGCCTTCCCGCTGAGGGGCTCTTCAGTCCCAGATCTTCACCTGCGGCCAAAATTCC